>Ga0209270_1000446_pt1 | contig 89436 bp, 84 predicted proteins | sample MTBAKSrepl1MetaG_FD_187456 | JGI IMG/M metagenome (GOLD analysis project Ga0209270, IMG submission 187456) | Enrichment culture microbial communities from Arthur Kill intertidal strait, New Jersey, USA, that are MTBE-degrading - MTBE-AKS1... | ecosystem: Environmental > Aquatic > Marine >...
GCCGCCGGCTGCATGGCCGGCGCGGTCTACCGGGTCACGACCCTGAACACCGGCAACGCGCCCAACACGGTCTACTATGACATCCTGGGGCGCGAGATCCGCAAGGAGGGCCGCGGCTTCGACGGCACCCCTGTCTACCAGGACACCGTCTACAATGCGATCGGCCAGGTGACCAGGGCCTCCCTGCCCTACGCCGCGGGAGAGGCCGCCCACTGGGTGGAGACCGCCTACGACGCACTCGGGCGGGAGACCGCCATCACCCAGCCCGGTCCCGGCGGCAGTGCCTCGGTCACCGAAACCCACTATGCTGGCCTCTCCACCACGGTCGTCGATCCCCTCGGCCGCCAGAAGACCACCACCCGCAATGCGCTCGGCAAGGTCGTCCACGTCCAGGAGGAGGAGGGCGCCTGGCTGACGCACGGCTATGACGCCGCGGGCAACCTGGTCCGCACCGACGCCGGCGGCGTCGTCACCACCATGGCCTACGACATCCGCGGCCGCAAGGTGGCCATGGACGATCCGGATATGGGCCACTGGGAGTACCGCTACAACGCCGTGGGCGAGCTGGTCTGGCAGCGGGACGCCAAGGGCCAGGAAGTCTCCATGGCCTACGACCGCCTGGGACGGATGGTGCAGCGCGATGAGCCCGAGGGCGCCACCACCTGGACCTACGACACGGCCGCCGGCGGCGTGGGCAAGCTGGCGGAGGTGAGCGGCCCCGGCGGCTACCGCGAGACCTACGGCTACGACGCCCTCGGCCGGCCCGCATTGACCACCACCCACGCCGAGGGCGAGCGCTTCTCCGTGCTGACCGGCTACGATGCCGCCGGGCGGGTCGCCCGCGTCACCCGTCCCCAGGGTTTCGTGGTCGAGAACGTCTACAACGAGCTCGGCTACCTGGAGGCCGTACGCAGCCCGGGCGGGCAGGTGACCGACTACGACTATGCCCACCTGGCGGAGATCATCGCCAGCCTCGATGGCGCCATCGCCGATCTCCTGGCCCAGGCCACCTACTACAACGGCCTGGCCGAGGACTATCGCCAGCAGGCGGCCGCCTACCAGGCGCTCGCCGCGGATCTCGAGCAGCAGGCCGATGCCGACCTCGAGACCGCCCGGCTGCTCCGCGAGGCGGCCGCCCAGCTCATCGCCCACGCGGAGACCCTGGAGGCCTCGGCGGCGGACAAGCAGGCCCAGGCGGATCAGCTCTACGCCGAGGCGGATGATTTGACCCGACTGGCTGCCTTGTTCGAAGGCTATATGGGTTCAATTTATCTGCTACGGGCTGCAGAAAAACGAGCCGAGGCCGACGATCTGCTGCTGCAGGCCGAGGCGGAGCTGCAGCAGGCGGCGGACGAGCGCGCCCAGGCCGCGGATGACATCGCCCAGGCCGAAGCCCTGGAGCAGCAGGCAACGGTTGATGCGCAAGCAGTGATAGACCAGCACCTGGCCGAGGCCAACCGGCTGTTGGACCTGGCGGAAGCGGCGGCCCTGGAGGCCGAACGCTGGGCAGGGCTCGCCGCCAACCTGCAGGAGGTGGCCTCGCACTACGCCGCCATGCAGGCCGACGGCGACAACATCTACTACTGGCGGGCCAAGGACCGGGACGCCGCCGGCCGGCTCACCGCGGAGATCGCGGGCAACGGGCTGGTGACCGACCGGATCTACGATCCCGGCACGGGGCAGCTGCAGGCCATCATGAGCGGCTTCGGCACCGCCCAGGCCATCCGCTACCTCGAGTATGACTACGACGCGCTGAACAACGTCACCGCCCGCCACGACCGGGTGCAGGATCTGTCCGAGACCTTCGCCTACGACCGGCTCGACCGACTGACCCAGTCCACGGTGAGCGGGAGCTTCGGCGACATTCCCTACAACGATACCGTCGACTACCAATACGACGCCCTCGGCAACATCACCCACAAGTCCGACGTGGGCGACTACACCTACGGCGCGGGCAACACCGCTCCCGGCCAGATCGGCCCCCATGCCCTGGTAAGCGCGGGCAGCGACCCGGGCGGCTACCAGTACGACGCCAACGGCAACATGACCTCGGGCGGCGGCCGGGTCATCGCCTGGACCTCCTTCGACAAGCCCCGGGAGTTCCAGCGCGGCGACTACCAGACCCTGTTCGCCTACGGCCCCGACCGCAGCCGCTACCTCAAGGTCAGCAACACGAGCCGGACCCTCTACGTGGGCAAGCTCTACGAGCGCGAGCTGCTCGCCGACGGCCAGGTGAAGCACAAGCACTTCATCTACGCCGGCGGCGAGCTGGTGGCCATCCAGGTGAAGGCGGAGGAGGACGGCGCGCCGCTGCCCGACGAGACCCGCTACCTGCACCGGGACAACCTCGGCTCCATCGACACCATCACCGACGGGCGCGGGAACATCGTCGAGCGGCTGAGCTACACCCCCTTCGGCGCCCGCCGCGCCGGCGACTGGCGGGCCACCGACCCCTTCAACCCGGCCGGGCTGGTGCTGGCGAGCTTCACCAACCGCGGCTTCACCGGCCACGAGCACGTGGAGGAGATGGGGCTCATCCACATGAATGGCCGGGTCTACGACCCCGTCCTGGGCCGGTTCCTCTCCGCCGACCCGAACGTGCAGTTCCCCCATGCCTCCCAGAGCTACAACCGCTACGCCTATGTGCTCAACAATCCGTTGAAATATACGGATCCGAGTGGGTACTTCCTGAGTGGGCTGTTCAAGTCCATCGGGAAGTTTTTCTCCAAGTGGGGGCGGGTGATTGTCGCGATAGCGGCGGCCGCGGTTGTTGGGCTATGGGCTGCTGGTCTGGTGGGTGGTGGTGGCATTCTGGCTGCGGTTGTGGGAGGTGCCGCGGCAGGATTCGTTGCGGGCGGTATAATGACCGGGAGTTGGCAGGGGGCATTCCAGGGGGCTCTGTTCGGAGCCATAACCGGCGGCATGGCCTGGCAAATAGGGTACGGCGCATCGTTCAGCTGGATAAGGGAATTTGCCGGCGGGCTGGGGCGACACATAGCGCACGGCGTGGCGAATGGATTGGTGGCGGTCGCTCGGGGAGGGAAATTCCGCAGTGGTTTCTGGGGTGGTTTGTTCGGTTCCGCGGCACCTGTGGATGGCTTGGGTGGAAAGGGTGCGTGGGGAACCGTTGTGCGGACAGTGGCGGCTGCGGTGGTGGGCGGGACGGCTGCTGTTTTGGGTGGGGGGAAGTTTGCGAATGGGGCAACTACCGCCGCTTTCTCTTACCTCTTCTCGAATGCAGCAGCGTCGCAGGGACCACGAGGCCGTGCACTCACGGCTGACGAAATTACCGAAGCTCAAAAAGTGTTCGGCGATAAGATCGATTATTCGCAAGTGCGAATAATCGACGGCAAGTTTGTTCCTTGGCAGGGCAAAGGATATGTGATGGCCCCGGATGGGAACGTCTACTGGCCGGGCGAATGCGGTAACTTGGCTGTGTGTAATGGTGGTGCAAGCGCAGGAACTTTCATCCATGAGATGACCCATGTGCTGCAAGCGCAACACGATGTTAGCGTGCTTGGCAGAGGCCTCCTGCTCCAAGCTGGGAAGTTCTTAAGCTTTGGCCTTTATGATCCGTACAGCTTCACGTATGACGCAAATGGAGCCTTCAGCTCTTACAACATTGAGCAACAAGGCGATATAGCCAGGGGTATTTACTATGGCCGATACCCCAACAACATCGATTATTGAGGGGGTAGCAATGAAAGCTCTAAAACGCGCATGGCTGACCTCTGCAATAATCTTTGCGTTGGTATTTCTGACCGCCTGTTCACGTGAATTCTTTATCAAGCCATCGGGGCAATTCGGCCAGCAGGTGACGTTCCAGTTTCACAAGTCGATAGGTGCCAACGAACCTGTTACTTTGAACATTGTGGAATTGGTCGTCCAGGAGAAAAAGGCTGAATCAGATTGGCAGACAGTATGGGAACTCAAGGGCAAGCAATCGCTTAATGCAATCACGTATGCCAAGAAATATGAGGGTCTAGAAGAGATTGTATCGGCAAAACCACTTTCCCGAGAGGCCAGGTATAGAGTGCTGGCGTCGGAATTAGGCTGGTCCACTCCCAAGGGTTATTCAGCGGTTTATTTTGTCTTTGACCAGAATGGTTCTGTAATCGCGACTGATCCGAGGTGAGCGCGATAGATCGATGAAAGAACTGACGGGGTCAGGTCTTGGTGCGCCAGGAAAAGCCTGGTCGCATGGGAAGGGCAGCAGGAAGCTGCTCCGAAATTGCGAAGAGGGACCCGGTGGGTTGAAATCCCACCCGGCAAAGGTTGGCCACCGGCCGGAAGCGAGTCTTGCGTGGTGACCGGGTAACCGGCGCTGCGAAGCGTAGACAGCGAGCGTGCAGGCCGTGTGATTGAGCCCCGAAATGACCGCTTTGCGGGAGCCGACAGTTTCAAGACGCTGGAAGGCCGCATGACATCGCCGCAATGGCCTGGCGGTGTTCGTCCCGCCGGGGTCGGAGAGCAGGGCATGTGCGCACGGGGGTACCCCAGGAACCTGGGAGGCCCATGGCGCTCCACCTGAAACAAGCACCGGTGCTTGGGGAAACCGGACAGCAATTCTCCTGGCCCATCGCCGGAGTGTCTGCTGGCGGCGGGAGCGAACGTTCAGACCACGAGGTGGTACGGCGGCGCGACGAGAAAGGAGCGCGGCCGGAGGGCGCCACGGGAGTCGGAGCTTCCCATTGTACCGACGAAGCAGGGGAACGCCCCCGAGCGGACCCTGGGGAGGGAAGGGGAAGCCGTATCACAGAACCGTTGGAGGGATACACGATGGGCGCATTGGAGCCCACGACCGTGTCAACGAAACAACAGCGGATAGCACATCTCGCCGGCGAGTCGCGCGAGAGGGCATTCACTTCGCTGGCCCACCACATCGACCTCGAGTGGTTGGCGGAAGCCTATCGAAAGACGCGCAAGGACGGCGCGCCCGGCATCGACGGCGAAACGGCAGAGAGCTACGGCGTCCACCTGGAGGCGAATCTCAGTGCCCTCCTGGAGAGCGCCAAGAGCGGCCTCTATCGTGCACCGCCGGTCAGGCGCGTCCACCTTCCCAAGGGTGACGGCAAGGGCACCCGCCCCATCGGCATCCCCACATTCGAGGACAAACTCCTCCAGCGTGCGGTGGTCATGGTGCTGGAGCCCATCTACGAGCAGGACTTCCTGGACTGCTCCTACGGTTATCGCCCGCAGCGCTCGGCCCACCAGGCCCTTTCGACGCTTCGCCAACAACTCGGCGCCGCCGGTGGCGGCTGGGTCATCGAGTTGGACATTCAAGCGTTTTTCGACACGCTCGACCATGCCCACCTGCGCGACATGCTGGCAAGACGGGTGAACGATGGTGTTATCACGCGCCTCATCGGCAAATGGCTGAAGGCGGGGGTGATGGAAGAGGGACAGCACCATCGGCCGGAAGGTGGCACGCCGCAAGGCGGCGTCATCTCGCCGCTGCTCGCCAACCTCTACCTGCACACGGTGCTTGATGTGTGGTTCGAAGAGGAAGTCAAACCGCACCTCATCGGACGGGGCTTCATGGTCCGCTATGCGGACGATGCCGTGCTCGGATTCTCCAGCGAGCACGACGCGCGGCGGGTATTCGAGGCGCTCCCTGAGCGCTTTGGCCGCTTCGGTCTGAAGCTGCACCCGACCAAGACCACCCTGCTGCGCTTCAAGCCGCCGCGCGAGCGCGAGCCACGGGGCGCCTTCGACTTCCTGGGCTTCACCCATTACTGGGGCAAGTCCCGGTTGGGGCGCTGGAGCATCCAGCGCAAGACCGCGAAGAGTCGGATGCGACGAGCCCTCACGGCCCTTCGTGCGTGGTGCCGGAAGCACCGCCACCTGCGTATCGTCGACCAACACGCGGCACTGAGCCGCAAGCTCCGCGGCCACTACGCCTACTTTGGCATCACGGGGAACGTGCGGACGCTCCGGCGGCTGCGCTTCCACGTCGAACGCCTGTGGGTGAAGTGGCTGGGCCGGCGTTCGCAGCGAGGTCGCATCGCCTGGGACAAGGTCGAGCTGTTGCTCGGGCGCTTTCCCCTGCCGCAGCCTCGGATCGTGGTCCGGTGATGTCGTTCAGCGAAGCTGTGATGCGAAGAGCCGGATGCGTGAGTTGCGCACGTCCGGATCCGTGGGGGGCCGGCGCGGGAAACCCGCCGGTCTACCCGACCAATCAAGCAACAAGGAGTGCGGGTGAGGAATGACGCGGCCGCTGCGCATTGATCTCTCCGGTGGTCTGTACCACGTGACCTCCCGGGGTGATCGGCGGGAGTCGATCTATTTCCGGGATGCCGACCGGGAGGCGTGGCTGTCGGTGTTCGGAGCGGTCTGTCAACGGTTCAACTGGGTCTGCCATGCGTGGCGCCGGATGAGCAATCACTATCACGTGGTGGTGGAGATGCCGGAGGCGAACCATTCGGGTGGCATGCGTCAGCTCAACGGGGTGTATACCCGGTATGTGAATCGGGCGTACCGGTGTGTGGGGCATCTGTTCCTGGTCGGGAATGGGCGATTTCCTGTGAAATTCACTGACAAGCGACACCTTGCATGGACATGAAACCTTCCTACCTGTTGGCCCTCGGGGTCGCGCTGGTCCTGCCCGCGGTCTACTTCCTGGTCACGCCGCGGGAGGCGCCTACGTTGTTTCCTAATGATCGGGAACAGGCACGGATGACATCCGTTGCAGCGCCGAAGACCGATGAGGGCGACGCCAACTCCGAAGCGCCTGTTGTCGATCCTTCGCCGAGGCCCACCGGCCTTGTCGGGCCCCGGCCGGTCAGCCCCAAGACGCTGCCGCCGGAAGCGCAGTCCCTGGCCCGGGCCGTCGAACGCGCCGAAGCGGAGGCGGCGACACCGGGTCCGGCGGATGACACCGTTACGGAGGCCAATGCGCTCATCGAGCGGACGGACCGCATGTTGGCGGAGAAGGACTACACGCCGCCCGATCCCAACGCCTTCGCCGCTTCGGGTGCTGATGGCTCCCGGAGCCTGGAAGCGCTGGAGGCGCGGGCGCAGGCGCTGCGCGAGCGGCTCGAGACGCGATGACGCCGCACGCTTCCCGTGCACTCGACACCGATTCACCGCCTGCCTCCTGTCAGAGGCCGTTGAATTCCAGGCTCCCCGGTTTTCCTGGCCTACGCCCTTGTGCTCGCTGTTGCCATCGGCGCTGTATTCGACGCCCGGGGTGGACAACCGCCGGGTCGTGACGGTATCTTCACTAAACTTTTGATCTCGAAGACGGTTTGCAGATCGGGCAACCGTTCCGGAGTCCTGTTGGCCAGGATGGCTGTTCTCCCCTCCATTCATAATAATTTCTCCGGCAGTCAGCGGCTGCCGCCTCTCGCCCGTGCGGCGGCGAGCCTCCTGCTTCTGGCCGCGGCGGCCGATGCCCTGTTCGGACTCATCCGGCCCTGGCTGGCCCCCGGCCCTGAACTGACAGAAGCCCCGTTCCAGGAGACTGGAACGATTAATCCGGAGTCCACGGCCGGTCTTGGCGGTGGAGTGGGCTCCACCCTGGCGTCCGCCCGCGATCTCTTCGGAGTTCCCCCGAGCGAGCCGGTGCCCGAGCCGGTCCAGGCGCCCGAGACGCGGCTGGCGCTGGAGCTGCGCGGGGTCTGGGTGGCGGAGCGGCCGGAGGCGTCGCTGGCCATCATCGAGGCGGACCGGGAGGCCCACTATTTCCGCATCGGCGAGACGGTCGCCGAGGGCGCGACCCTTCACCGAGTCGAGGCGGCGCGGGTCCTGCTGCGCCGCGGCGGCCGGTTCGAGGCGCTCTCCCTGCCGCGGGAGTCGCTGATTCCGGCCACGGAGGCGCCGGGACCGGCCGGGGATTCCGATGGCGGTGTGGATCTCGTGGGCTACCGCGAGCGCTTCAAGGCGGACCCTCAACAGTTCGCGAGGCTGATCCGGCTCATTCCGGTGCAGCGCCAGGGGCGCCTGGAGGGCTACCGGCTGCTGCCGGGGCTGGACCGGGCGCTGTTCACCGGCCTCGGCCTGGAGACCGGGGACCTGGTGACGGCGGTCAACGGGATCCGGGTTGGGGAGGCGGGCGCGGCGGAGCGAATCATCGCCGAGCTGGCCGGCGCCCCGAGGGTGCGGGTCGACCTGGTGCGTGACGGCCGGGCGATGACGCTCGACTACGGGCTGGAGGGGTGATGGACGCGAGCCGGCGATGCGGCGCGGAATTGAAGGGGAGCGGAGCGGTGCGGAACAAAGCGGGAGTCTGTCGCCGGCTCCATCCGCTGCTGGCCCTGCTGCTGCTCCTGCTGCCGCTCGGCCAGCCGCCGGCGCGGGCGGAGGCGGGCGGTGTGACCCTCAACCTCGTGGATGCGGACATCCAGTCCTTCATCGGGACCGTGTCGGAGCTGACCGGCCGGAACTTCGTCCTGGACCCCCGGGTGAAGGGGAAGGTGACGGTGGTCTCCTCCCACGCGATGGACGCCGAGGCGGTCTACCGGGTCTTTCTCTCCGTGCTCCAGGTCCACGGCTATGCGGCCGTTCCCGGCGAGGAGGTCACCAAGATCGTGCCGGTGGCGGAGGGCAAACAGATCGACACGCCGGTGGCCGACGATGCGGCGCCGGGCGCCGGCGACGAGGTGGTCACCCGGGTGGTTTCCGTGCAGCACGTCTCGGCCGACCAGCTGGTGCCGCTGCTGCGCCCGCTGGTCCCCCAGCAGGGGCACCTGGCCGCCTACGCCCCCGGGAACGTGATCATCGTCTCCGACACCGCCGGCAACATCGGGCGGCTGGTGAAGATCATCGACCGCATCGACATCGAGAGCGAGACCGGCTACGAGGTGATCCGCCTCGCCCACGCCCCGGCCGCCGAGGTGATCCGCCTCCTCAACAGCCTCAAGACCCCGGCCGGGCCGGCGGAGCCGGCGGGCGAGCGGCTGGTGTTCGCCGCCGACGAGCGCACCAACAGCATCCTGCTGAGCGGCGACCCGGCCTCCCGGCTGCGGATCCGCACCCTGGTCACCCACCTGGACACGCCGGTGGAGGAGACCGGCAACACGCGGGTGGTCTACCTCCACTACGCCAAGGCGGAGGAGTTGGCGCCGCTGCTCAAGAGCGTCTCCGGAAGCCTGGTCAAGGAGGCGGGCGCGGCGCCGGCGGGGCAGCCCGGCCGGAGCCGGGTGAGCATCGAGGCGGACGCGAACACCAACGCCCTGGTCATCACCGCGCCCCAGGAGGTGCTGGCCGCCCTGCAGGGGATCATCCGCCAGCTCGACGTCCGCCGGGCCCAGGTGCTGGTGGAGGCGGTCATCGCCGAGGTCTCCACCGACACGGCCAAGGAGCTGGGCATCCAGTGGATCCTGGACGGCACCCCGGGGGGAGAGGGGCCGGTGGGGGTGATCAACTTCGGCGGCTCGGGCTCGGGCATCGTCCAGCTCGGCGCCAGCATCGAGGCGGGCAACGTGCCCAGCCTGGGCGACGGCCTCGCCCTCGGCTTCGGCCGCTTCAACAGCGGCTCGCTCAACTTCGCCGCCCTCATCCGGGCGCTCTCGGGCGACGCGGCCACCAACATCCTCTCCACCCCGAGCCTGGTCACCCTGGACAACGAGGAGGCGGAGATCGTGGTGGGCCAGAACGTGCCCTTCCTCACCGGCTCCTACACCAGCATCGGCGACACCGGCAGCACGCCCACCAATCCGTTCCAGACCATCGAGCGCAAGGACGTGGGGCTGACCCTGCGCATCAAGCCGCAGATCAACGAGGGCGACAGCATCCGCCTGGAGATCGAGCAGGAGGTCTCCAGCCTGGCGGCCAGCAGCATCGGGGCGGCGGACGTCATCACCAACAAGCGCGCCATCCGCACCAGCGTGATGGTGGAGGACGGCCGGCTGCTGGTGCTGGGCGGGCTGATGGACGAGAGCCTGCAGGGCAGCCGCCAGAAGGTGCCGGGGCTGGGGGACATCCCGCTGCTGGGCGGGCTGTTCCGCTACGACAAGACCACGCTGGTGAAGAAGAACCTGATGGTCTTCCTGCACCCGGTCATCCTGCGCGACGGGGCGATGGAGAGCCGCATCTCCGGGGGCAAGTACAACCACATCCGCGCCCGGCAGCTGCAGCTGCGCGAGGAGGGGGTGCCCATGCTGCCCCGGGAGGCGATCCCGGTGCTGCCCGAGGAGCAGGACCTCCTGAGCCGCCCCACCTACCAGTTCCCGATCGGGCCCAACTCGTGAGCCTGGAGCCCGGGAGCGGCCGGAGCGGGGGCGCCGGGGCGATGCCGGCGCTCCCCTACGGCTTCGCCCGCCGCTACGGGGTGCTGGTGGCGGACGGGCCGGCGCCGGAGGGGGCGGGCGTCCGGGTGCTCTGCCGGCCCGACGCGGCCGCCGGCGCGCTGATCGAGCTGCGCCGCCATCTCGGGCGCCCGATCCGGCTGGAGACGGTGGCGCCCGAGGAGTTCGAGGAGCGGCTGGCGGCGCTCTACCAGCAGGGTGCCGGCGGCGGGCTGGAGGAGATGGAGGCCTACGGCGAGTCGCTCGACCTGCAGGCCGTCGCCCAGTCCCTGCCGGAGCCGGCCGACCTGCTCGAGAGCGAGGACGACGCGCCCATCATCCGGCTGCTCAACGCGCTGCTCACCGAGGCGGTGCGGGAGAACGCCTCGGACATCCACATCGAGCCCTTCGAAAACCGGCTGGTGGTGCGCTTCCGGGTGGACGGGGTGCTGCGGGAGGTGCTGAGCCCGCCGCCGGCGCTGGCCCCGCTGGTGGCCTCGCGGGTGAAGGTGATGGCGCGGCTCGACATCGCCGAGAAGCGCCTGCCCCAGGACGGGCGCATCTCGCTGCGCATCGGCGGCCGGCCGGTGGACGTGCGCGTCTCCACCATCCCCTCCAGCCGCGGCGAGCGGGTGGTGCTGCGCCTGCTCGACAAGCAGGCGGGGCGCCTCGACCTGCTGCACCTGGGCATGGCGCCCGGGACCCTGGAGGCGATGAGCCGCCTCATCGGGCTGCCCCACGGCATCCTCCTGGTCACCGGCCCCACCGGATCGGGCAAGACCACCACCCTCTACGCGGCGCTGGCCCGCCTCAACGACCGGCGACGCAACATCCTCACCGTGGAGGACCCCATCGAGTACGACCTGGACGGCATCGGCCAGACCCAGGTGAACCCCAAGGTGGAGATGACCTTCGCGCGGGGGCTGCGGGCCATCCTGCGCCAGGACCCGGACGTGGTGATGGTGGGGGAGATCCGCGATCTGGAGACCGCCGGGATCGCCGTGCAGGCGAGCCTCACCGGCCACCTGGTCTTCTCCACCCTCCACACCAACACCGCGGTGGGCGCAGTCACCCGGCTGCGGGACATGGGGGTGGAGCCGTTCCTGCTCGCCTCAAGCCTCGTCGGCGTGCTGGCCCAGCGGCTGGTGCGGCTGCTCTGTCCCGAATGCCGCACTCCCTACACCGCCGGCCGCGCCGAGTGCGAACGGATGGGACTCGACCCGGCCCGGCCGCCCACGCTCTTCGCGCCCGGCGGCTGCCCCCGCTGCCGGGGCACCGGCTACCTGGGGCGCACCGGCATCTACGAGCTGGTGGAGGTGGACGCGGCCCTGCGGACCCTGATTCACGACGGGGCGGGGGAGCACCGGCTGGAGGCCCATGCCCGCAGCCGCGGCCCCGCCATCGAGGCCGACGGCTGGCGGCGGGTGCTGGCGGGGGAGACCAGCGTGGAGGAGGTGCTGCGGGTCTCCCGCAGCGGCCCATGAGCGCCGGGAGGAGCTAGCGCCGATGGGGGCCTTCGAGTACACGGCGCTGGACGGGCGCGGGCGGCAGCGGCGCGGCACCCTGGAGGGGGAGACCCCGCGCCAGGTGCGCCAGCGGCTGCGGGAGCAGGGGCTGACGCCGCTGGCGGTGGAGGCGGTGGAGCGCCGCGAGGTGCGCCTGCGCGCCAGCCGGGCCGGCCTGCTGCGGCGCGGGCTTGGCGCCACCGAGGTGGCGCTGCTCACCCGCCAGCTCGCCACCCTGGTGCGCGCCGGGACGCCGCTGGCCGAGGCGCTGACGGCGGTGGCCGAGCAGAGCGGGCGGCCGCGGGTCCGGCGCGTGGTCCTGGGGGTGCGGGCCCGGGTGCTGGAGGGCCACAGCCTGGCGGCGGGCCTGGGCGCCTTTCCCCACGTCTTCCCCGAGCTCTACCGGGTCACGGTGGAGGCCGGCGAGCAGGCCGGACGCCTGGACGGGGTGCTGGAGGGGCTGGCGGACTACCTGGAGCTGCGCCAGCAGCAGCGCCAGAAGGTGACGCTGGCGCTGGTCTACCCGGCGCTGCTCACCGGGGTGGCGGTGCTCATCGTGGCGGGGCTGCTCGCCTACGTGGTGCCGGAGGTGGTGCAGGTGTTCGAGCACATCCACCAGCAACTGCCCTGGCTGACCCGGGCGCTCATCGCGGCGAGCGGGTTCCTGCAGGCCCACGGCGCCCTGCTCGGCGGCGGGCTGCTCGCCCTCTGGGGGCTGGCGCTCTTCCTGCTGCGGCGCCCGGCCCTGCGCCGCCGCTGGGACGGGGTGATCCTGCGCCTGCCCTTCGTGGGCCGGCTGGTGCGGGGGCTGAACGCCGGGCGCTTCGCCCGCACCCTGAGCATCCTCACCCGCAGCGGGGTGAGCGCGGTGGAGGCCCTGGCGGTGGCGGGCCCGGTGATGGGGCGGGCGCCCCTGCGCGCGGCGGTGGCGGAGGCGGCGGCCCGAGTGCGCGAGGGCGAGAGCATCCACCGCGCCCTCGGCCGCAGCCGGCTGTTCCCGCCCATGCTCATCCACCTGGTGGCCAGCGGCGAGGGCGGGGGGCAACTCGACGCCCTGCTGGAGCGGGCGGCACAGTACCAGGAGCGGGAGAGCGACACCCTCGTCGCGGCGCTGCTGGGGCTGCTGGAGCCGCTGTTGATCCTGGCCATGGGCGGGGTGGTGCTGGCCATCGTGGTGGCCATCCTGCTGCCCATCTTCGAGCTCAACCAACTGGTGCGCTGAGCCGGCGATCCGTGCCGATTCCCGGCCAGCGCCCCACGGACTGGAACCTGTCGAACATGATGAACGGAAGGCGAGACGCGACGCGGCGCCGGGCGGCCGGCTTCACCCTCATCGAGGTGATGGTGGTGGTGGTGATCCTGGGCATCCTCGCCGCCCTGGTGGTGCCGCGGATCATGGACCGGCCGGCCGAGGCCCGGCAGGTGAAGGCCCGCCAGGACATCCGGGCGCTGGAGAGCGCGCTCGGCCTCTACAAGCTGGACAACTACGTCTACCCCACCACCGACCAGGGGCTGGAGGCGCTGGTGGAGCGCCCGGGCGGCACGCCGGAGCCGCGCAACTGGAAGGCGGGGGGGTATGTCCGGCGCCTGCCCAGCGATCCCTGGGGCAACCCCTACCTCTACCTCAATCCCGGCAGCCACGGGGACTTCGACCTCTATACCCTGGGCGCCGATGGCCAGCCGGGCGGGGAGGGCGAGAATGCCGACATCGCCAACTGGACCCTGGAGTAGCCCGCGTCCCGGGCGGGGCGGCGCCACCGCTCCGCGCCCTCACCCGGCGGGCTTCACCCTGCTGGAGCTGCTGGTGGTGCTGGTGATCGTGGGGGTGCTGGCGGGCCTGGTGGTTCCGGGCCTCGGCCTGCCGGGCGGCGCGGTGGATGCGCGGGCGGAGGCGGAGCGGTTCGCTGCGCTGCTGGAGCTCGCGCGGCAGGAGGCGGTGGTGGGCCTCGCGCCCCTGGCGGTGCGCGTCGGCCGCGAGGGCTACCGGTTCGAGCGCTTCGGCGAGAACGGGTGGGAGGCGATCGGGGGCGACCGGCTGCTCCGGCCCCGTGCCTGGCCCGAGGGGCTGGCGGTGGCGCTCTCGGTGGAGGGGGGCGGGAGCGGGGAGGCGCAGGCCCGCATCGAGCTCTACGGCAGCGGCGAGCAGATCCCCTTCAGCCTGCGCCTGGATACCTCCGCAGGCGGCTGGCGGGTGAGCGGGGACGCCCTCGGCCGGGTGTCCCTGGCGGCGGAGGACACGGGAGCGTGAGTCGGCGGCGGTTGCCCGGGCCGCGGGGGCGGGGCTTCACCCTGCTGGAGGTGCTGGTGGCGCTGGCGGTCATCGCCGTGGCCATGGCGGCGCTGGTGAAGGCGGCCGGGGATCAGGCGGCGGCGGCCGTCCACCTGCGCGACCGCACCCTGGCCCACTGGGTGGCCCTGAACGTGGTGGCGGAGGCCGAGCTGGCGGCGGCGTGGCCCGCGCCGGGCGAGCAGGAGGGGGTGAGCCCCATGGGCGGGGCGCTGTGGCGCTGGCGGATGCGGGTGAGCGACACGCCCGACCCCGCAGTGCGCCGGCTCGAGGTGGCGGTGGGGCCGGATGGCGGGGCAGAGCCGGTGGGCAGCCTGACGGCCTATCTCGGCCGGCCGGGAGGGACGGAATGAGCCGCGCCCGGCCGGTCGCCGGCTTCACGCTCCTGGAGCTGCTGGTGGCGCTGGCGGTCTTCGCGGTGCTGGCCACCGTGGCCTACGCGGGCGTCTACCAGGTGCTCCAGGTCCGGGACCGGACCGAGGACCAGGCGCGGCGGCTGGACGCCCTGCGCAAGAGCTTCGCCCTGCTGCAGCGGGATCTGGAGCAGGCGGTGCCGCGGCCGGTGCGCGACGCCTACGGCGACATTCTGCCCGCCTTCCGGCTCGGCGCTGAGGGCGCCCTGCTGCTGGAGCTGACCCGTGGAGGCTGGACCAATCCCGCCGGGCGGCCGCGCAGCACCCTGCGGCGGGTCGGGCTCGAACTCCGCGACGGGCGCCTCCGGCACCTCGCCTGGCGGGTGCTCGATCGCGCCCAGGACAGCGAGCCGGTGGCCACGGAGCTGGTGGCCGGGGTGAGCGGGGTGGAGGTGGAGTGCCTCGATGCGGACGGGAACTGGGTGCGGCGCTGGCCGCCGCCCCGGGACCGGGACGGTGGTCCGGATCCGTCCGCGCTGCCCCGCGCGGTGCGCCTCACCCTGGTGCTGGAGACGTGGGGGCGCTTCACCCGCCTTTTCCGGCTGCCCGGGGCGGGCCCGGAGGAGGCACCGTGACCGGCGCCGGCGGAGCCCGTGGGCGCGGGATCGTCGCCGCGGGACAGGCGGGCGTGGCCCTGGTGACCGCCCTCATCCTGGTGGCGGTGGCCACGGTGGCGGCGGTGGGGATGGCCTCCACCCAGCTGCTGAACATGCGGATGACGGGCAACACCCTGCAGGCGGACCAGGCTTACCTCACGGCACTGGGCGCCGAGGCGTGGGCACGCCAGGTGCTGCTCCGGGATGCGCGGCAGAACCGGACCGATGCCCCCGGGGATGACTGGGCGGTGGCGCTGCCGCCGGTGGCGGTGGAGGGTGGGAGCGTGGCCGGACGCATCGAGGACCTGGGCGGGCGGTTCAACCTCAACGGCCTGCTGACCGGGGCCGGGGTGCCCGACCCGCTGGCGGTGGCGCGCTTCACCCGGCTGCTGCGGATTCTCGATATCGACCCGGGGGTGGCGGCGGCGGTCGTGGACTGGCTCGACACCGACCGGGTGCCGGGCTTTCCCGGCGGGGCGGAGGACGAGGCCTACCTGGGCCGGGATCCGGCCTACCGGGCCGCCAACGGGCCGATGGCCAGCATCAGCGAGCTGCGCCTGGTGGCGGGCATCGACGGGGCGGCCTACCAACGGCTCGCGCCCCACGTGGCGGCCCTGCCCGGGCGCGCGGCGATCAACGTCAACAGCGCCACGCCGGAGCTGCTGCGGAGCCTCGCCGAGGGCATCGAGGCGGGGGACGCCGAGGCCCTGGTGGCGGCGCGGGGCGAGGCGGGTTTTGAAACCGTGGCGGAGTTCCTCGCCGAGGCGGCGCTGGCGGGGCGCACGGTGGACGAGGCGGGGCTGTCCGTGGCGAGCCGCCACTTCCTCCTCACGGCGGAGGTGCGCATCGGCGGCGCGTTCACCCGCCACCAGGCCCTGCTCGAGCGGGACGAGACCGGGAAGCGGGTCAGGACGGTGCGGCGGAGCATGGGAGCGGAATAGCATGGCCGGAAAGTGGGTGGTGGCGCGGTGTCCGGATTCGGACCCGGAACGGCTGGAGTGGGCGGAGGTGTCCGCCGCGGGCGCCATCGACGGGGCGGTGGCCCGGGGCGCGCCCGAGGCGCTGGCCGCGGCGGCCCAGGGGCGGCGGCTGGCCGTCCTGGTTCCCGGCGAGCGGGTCTGGGTGACCCGGGTGCGGCTCGCCGCCCGCACCCGGCGCCAGCGCGAGGCGGCGCTGCCCTATGCCCTGGAGGAGCGGCTCGCCGCCGACGTGGAGTCGCTCCACTGCGCCCCCGGCCGGCCCGGGGCGGACGGAAGCCTCCCCGCCGCGGTCGTCGGGCGGGAACTGATGGAGGCGTGGCTGTCCCGCTTCGCCGCCGCCGGTCTGCGCGTTGAGCGCCTGCTGCCGGACTGCCTGGCGCTGCCCCTGGAGCCGGGAGCCTGGTCGCTGTGGAGCGAGGGAGGGCGGACACTGGTGCGGACCGGTCCCGAGAGCGGTTACGTGGTGGATACTCCGAACCTGGTCCACATGCTGCGGACCGAACTCCGCCAGGAGACCGCTGCGGCGCCCGAGCGGATAGTCCTGGGCGGGACGGCTGCGCCAGCGCTTACGGCCGAGCTCGAGGCGCTGGGGATTCCGGTCGAACGCTTCGGGCCCGGGGAGCTGCTGCCGCTCCTGGCTCCGGGGGCCAGCGCACCGAAGGCGCCGCTCGACCTGCTCCAGGGGCCGTTCGGACGCCAGGAGCGGATCGGGCGCCGGCTGCGGCCGTGGCGGCTGCCCGCGGCCCTGGCCGCCCTGTGGCTCGTCCTCCTGGTGGCGGGCAAGGCGACGGCGCTCCATCAGCTGCGCGCCGAGCGGGCGGCCCTGCAGGCGCAGATCGACGCCCTCTACCTGGAGACCTTCAGCGACGCCACCCGGGTGGTGGACGCCCGCACCCAGATGAGCCAGCGGCTGGAGAGGCTTCGCGGCGCCCGTCCGGAGGGCGGCTTCCTCGGCCTGCTGCAGCTCACGGCGGATGCGCTGGGAGACCGCTCAGGCTACCGGCTGCAGCGGGTGGCCTTCGACGACGGCCGGATGGACCTGCTGCTCGAGCTGCCGGCGCTGCAGGCCGTGGACACGCTCAGGCAGCGGCTGGCCGCCACGGGACTGCGGGCCGAGGTGGTCTCCGCGAGCGCCCAGGGGGAGCGGGTGCAGGCCCGTCTGCGCATCGGGAGGGGGGCATGATCCGTGCGTGGTGGGCCGCGCTGGCCCCGCGCGAGCAGGCGGGCGTGCTCCTCGCCGCGGCCGTGGTGGCCGGCTTCATCCTCTACGCGCTGGTCTGGGAGCCTCTCGACGGGGGCGTGCGCACTCTCGGCCTTCAGGTGGAGGCCAAGCGCGGGGAGCTTGCCTGGATGCGCCAGGCGGCGGCCGAAGCGAAACGGCTGCAGGGGACCACGATGCAGCCCGAACGGCCGGCCGGCGTTTCGCTCCTCGCGGCGGTGGACGGCGCGCTGCGCGGGAGTCCGCTGCGGGAGGCGCTGCAGCGCATCGAGCCCGAGGGGGATGACACGGTCCGGGTGTGGCTGCGCAAGGCCCCCTTCAACGACCTGCTGGAACTGCTGGCATCGCTGGAGAGGCGCTACGGAGTCCGGCCGATCTCGATTACGATGGAGCGCCATGAGCAGCCGGGGCGCGTGGATGCGCGGCTTGTGCTACAAGGCAGCGGTTAATCGCCTGATAATGATGTCCTGGCAAAATGCCACAGGTTCCTGTTGAACTGGATGGGGCGATTGGGTAGGGTTCTGCCGGAGGCACGACCCGCGGTGGAACGGGCCGGAGTTGCCACGGAAGGGCAAGGGACAGAGGAGCCGTTTCCGGCTTCTGTCCAGCAATGTATACAGGGAGAGTGTGATGTCTGGTTCGTTCCGTACCGCGGTTGCCGGTTGTTTCCTTCTGCTCGTCGGCTGCTCGGAGCCGCAGCATCCGGAAGTCGTCGTCTACACCTCGGTGGATCAGATCTTCTCGGAGCCGCTTCTCGCGCGGTTCGAGGAGGAGACGGGGATCGAGGTCAAGGCGGTCTACGATGCGGAGGCGCAGAAGACCGTCGGTCTCGAAAAGCGTCTGCTCGCCGAACGGGAACGGCCCCGGGCGGATGTCTTCTGGAACTCGGAGTTCCTGCGCACCCTGCGGCTGGCCGAATCCGGCCTCTTCACACCCTACGCCTCGCCCGAGGCGGCGGATATTCCCCTGCAGTTCCGCTCTCCCGATGGTCTCTGGACCGGCTTCGGTGTACGTGCGCGGGTTTTCGTAGTCAACACCGACCAGGTTTCCGACCCGGAGACACCGCGCAGCCTCAAGGCGCTGACAACCCCCGAATGGCGGGATCGCGCCTGCATCGCCAAGCCCTATTTCGGGACCACATCGACCCACTTCTCCGCGCTCTATGGGCAACTCGGTGCTGAGGAGTTCGCCGATTTCCTCACCTCGCTGCGAGGCAACGGGGTGCGCCTGCTCGCCGGAAACTCCACGGTGCGTGACGCGGTGGTCAAGGGCGATTGCGCCTTCGGCCTGACGGACACTGATGATGTCAATGTGGCCCTGCAGAACGGCGAGCCGGTGCGCATGGTCTTCCCCGACCAGGCGGGGGAGGGCGCCTTCGCCGTCTTCCACACGGTGGGCTTGGTGAAGAACGGGCCCCATTCCGACGCGGCCCGGCGGCTCATCGACTATCTCGTCAGCATGAACAACGAGCAGGCGTTGATTGACTCCGGGGCGGTCCAGCTTTCCGTGCGTGACGGCGAGGAGGGACAGCCGCGGCTCTGGACCCATACCACCGCCCTGCTGGAGTCCCTTGAGCCGAGTGCCGATCTGGTCCGGGAATATCTGGACCTCTGAGCACCAGGGGGGCCGGAAACCAGGTTACGGACGTGGTTCGCAGCATGGGCATTCGGCCCGCTCTGGCCGGCACGACGCTCGACAGCCGCAAGGTGCTGCCGCTGCTGGCCCTGTGTATCTCCCTGCCGGCGTGCATTCCATACATCGGGTTTCTTCTGGACGGGAGTGCGGCCGGGGTCTCCGGTCCGGGCTGGCAGCCGCGGCTTCTGGAGGCGCTTCTCTCAAGCAGCCTCCTGGCCGTCACCGGCGCCGTTGCGGCAACACTGGCGGCCGCATCAGCCCTTCCGCTTCTGCTTCAGCCGCGCGGTCGCCGGATCCTGGCCTTTTCACTGGCCCTGGTCTTCTGCCTCTCCCCCGTCCTGCTTTTGCAGGGATTCCGGCTCCTTCCCGGCTTCGATGTGCTGCCACCGTTCCATGCGGCCGTGCTCGTCCTGACATGGAAGATGGTGCCGGTGGCCATGGCCATGCTGCTGCTGGGTGTCCTGGCCCTCGGGCGGAGCGAACTGGAGGCCGGGTTGCTCTCGGCGCCGGTTGGCACCCTGGTGCGTCGACTGGTCATACCCAGGCTGTGGCCCTCCGTGCTGGCCTCGCTGATGGTCTGTTTCGTGCTGATTTTCATGGACGGTGAGCTTCCCGGCCTGGTGGGCTATCGCAATCTGCCGGAAGAGATCCTTGCACGCATCACGATCGCCGGTACCGGTTCCGAGTCCTGGCTTCTGTCCCTCCCCTTTTACCTGGTGGCGCTGTTGGGTGCGTCGGCTCTGATGCAGTTCGCTGATGGCCTGCGGGTGGACTCATCCTGGCGCCGCGCCGATCTGACGGTCTGGCGGGAGCTTGCACAGGGCTTGCCGGGCACGACGCTGCACGGATTGGGTCTGGCCGTGCTGTTCCTCCTGCCGGTGCTGCTCCTCACTGTCTCGGTCCTGTGGGGACTGCCGCGCCTGGATCTCCTATCGGGAGAGATCCGGGCCGTATTCAACTCGGTAGCCTACGGGATCCTCGCGGCGCTGCTGGCTGCCTGCGCAGGCTATCTCGTCGCGGAGGGCCTGAGCCTGATGCGGGGTCGAGTGCCGCGTGCCGTGGTTGTGCTGTTGCTGTGCGGGCAGTGGCTTACGCCCGGTTATGTCCTCGGGGCGGGGATGGCGGAGCTTGCCATCCCCTCCGCGCCCCTGCTGGATGGTGACCGCCTGCTGGTGGTTACTCATGCGCTGCGGGTTCTGCCCCTCGCCGTCCTCGCTTTTCTCGGTTTCCACTGGATGAACCGGCGCGACGACCCGGCCGTCGAACTGGCCGGCATCGTCTGGTGGCGGGTGTTTCTGCGCCTGCGCCTGCCGGTGGAGTGGCCGGCGTGGCTCCTGGTGATCGGGGTGCTGGCGGCGCTGCTGCTCTCGGAGCTTTCGAGCACCCTGCTGGTCGTGGCACCCGGGACGGAGACGGCGGTGCTGCGCATCTACAACCTGATGCACTATGGCGCCGGGGAACGGGTGAGCCTGCTGGCACTGCTCGAAACCCTGGCCGTACTGGCAATTTTGGTCCTTTCCACCCGCTGGACCCGGAGTCTGTTCCGATGAGCGTGGAAGTGAGAGGGCTGCGGCGCAGGGTGGGGGAGGGCTTTGAGCTCGACGTCCCAATCCTCGATTTCTGCCAGGGCAGTGCAGTCCTGGTCCTGGGCCCCTCCGGCAGTGGTAAATCCTCCTTCCTGCGCCTGCTTGCCGGCCTGGACCGGCCGGATGAGGGTGTCATCCGCATTGGCGGTGAGAAGGTGAGCGGCGCCGGGGTGTGGACTCCTCCTCACGAGCGTGGCGTGGCCATGCTGGCCCAGGATTTCGGCCTCTGGCCGCATCTCGGTGCTGCCCAGCACCTGGCGTTCGTGCGCAGCCGCGGGCGTTCGATAGCCTACGGTCCAGAGGAGTGCGAACTGCTCGAGCAGGTGGGATTGACGGGCAAGTCCACTGCCCGGCCGGCACGGCTCTCCGGCGGCGAGCAGCAGCGCCTCGCCCTGGCGCGCGCGCTGGCTGTCCGGCCGCGCCTCCTGCTGCTCGACGAACCCTTCGCTAACGTGGATGTGGTGCTGGCCGGGCAGTTGCAGGAGCTGATCGAACGGCTGGGTCGGGAGCAGGGTTTCACCCTGGTTCAGGTGGCGCACTACGCCCGGGCGTCGGTCCATGCCGCCGACTCGGTGGTGATATTCCGGGGCGGACGGGTGGTGCAGGAGGCTGCTTGGGAGGTCATTGCCTCCGCACCGGCGGATCCCTGGACCCGGCGGGTGGTGGAGGCTTTCTCGTGAAGCAGTTGCTTGCGGTGGCCAGTTTCACGTGCGCAGCTGTGGCTGGCGCCGCTCCCGGCGTCTACACGACCTGGATGCCCTGGGAGGCGGACGCTGTCGTTACGGCCTGGGTTCTCAAGCGGTATGTGGCGCCGAATGCGCACTTCGTTGCGCAACCCAGGGGTTTCGAGCCCGTCCAGGGTGAAGCGGGTATCGACATGCCCGATTCACCCTACCGCCGCAGCGGCAGAAACACGGCGTTCGATGCGGCACTCCGGATTCACAACATCGATACGCCCTGCACCCGCAGGCTGCAACCCATGGTGCGGCTTCTCGAACTGGCGAAGTGGCGCAAATCGTCCATGCCTGCCGCGGAGGCCTTCGAAGCGGAACTGGTGCCGTTGTTGCCAGGGCGTCCGGGCGAGGAGCCGGACGCCGCCTTTGCATTCATCGATCGCTACTGCGTGCGGGAGGGAGGAGATTCGTGAGGCGCCTGTTCCTGTTTGCAGTGCTGTTTTTCTGGACCGTGACGGTGCAGGCGCGGGGGTGGCCCGAAGGACTGAGCTTCATCGGTCTGACCTCCGAAGGTTGGAGGCTCTACGCGGTGGGGCCGGGGGAGTCCGAGCCACGCGCGATTGCCACCTCGAGCGAACCCCATGACACCGCCTACCACCTCTCCGGCGGACGCATTGCCTTCATCGCGGCTGACGGTGCCCTGCGTGAGCTCGATCTGCATACCGGCGAAGAGCACACACTGCGGCAGCGCAGCGATCGCCTCGCCTGGACCCAGCCGGCCTACGATTCGGCCGGACGGCTCTTCGCAGTGGTTCTCAAGGAGGGCAACAGCGCCGACACCGATATCGTTCAACTCACCGGTACGACCGTAAAACAGGTCGTGCAACAGCGATCCGCCCAGTTCGAACCCGATATACAGGGGCGGGTGCTCCACTATTCCAATGTCCTCTGCACGGTAGGCTGTGGGCGCATCATCCAGGAGATCTGGCGCATGGATTTGCTTACGGGGCAGGCACGCCAGATCACCCTGATGAACGCCATCTCACGGGAGCCGGCCGCCTCGCCCGATGGAGTGTGGCTCTACTTCGTCTCCGATCGGAACGGCCATTACCACATCTGGCGACTCGCAATCCCGGACGGCAAGCCTGAACCGGTGACCCGGGGCAATTTCACCGATCTCAGTCCCGCCCTTGATGGTGCGGGACGCCTTTGGTTTATTCGCCGCACCCCGCAGGGGGTACGCCTCATGGTCCGCGAAGCGGACGGTACCATGCTCGCCAAGCCCTTGCCCGTCGGCATTAGCGACGTGCGGGCCCTGGAGATTGCCAGATGAACCGCCCCAGCCACTGCCGGCCGGAATCCGGACGGCCGCCAACCGACACGACGCCCGGTCAGTGGCGCCATGCAGCATCACGATCCACACGTGGGCGTGCGGCAAGCGCCGGACGAAGGTTTCTCTTCTGCATTCTGCTTCTCCTGCCGTTCGGGATGCTCCAGGCGGAACCCTATATCGGACTGTCCAGCGACGGATGGAACGAATTCTCACCGGCGAGAGGCGAGATCTATTCCATCCCCTTCACCCTGAAAGAGCCTGCACGGGTCGAAATCGCCATCACTGGGCCCGATCGCCAGATCGTCCGCACCCTGGATTCGCAGGCGGTGCTGGAGCCCGGCACCCACGAACTGGTCTGGGACGGCCGCGATGACAACGGTGAACTGGTACCGGACGAGGCATGGGTGCCGGTGGCCAAGGCAACCGGCGCCGCAGGCGGGGCGCGCATCGATCCGTGGGCGTACAGCGGGGGTGAAATCCTGGAGGATCTGGCCACCCGGATCGGCCCCCAGGGTGCCATCTCCTATCGCCTGCCGGTGCCTGCCCGCGTGCTGATCCGGGTGGGTATCGAGGGTGGGCCCATGCTGGCGACCCTTGCCGACTGGGTTCCCCATGCCGCCGGTCGAAACATCCAGCATTGGAACGGGTTCGATGCCGACGGCGTGGCGGACCTGCGCGGTGAGCCTGGTCTCTCCCTGCTGGTCACGGCCTTTGCGCTGCCGGACCATGCCATTCTCACCTTCGGCAACGGCGCAACGGACTACCCGGGCTGGCAGGAAGCGCGCGGCTTCGAACCCCGGACGACTGCACCCGATGCGATGGTGCTGGAGCGGGATGGTCGGCGGATCTCGCCCCATCACTACTACGGACGCACGCTGGATCGCGATCCCCGGGTCCGGCTTGCGCTCGGTGGCGAGGAGGTGAGCGGAGATGCGCCCATACCGACGGTTAGCGGCCGAACCGCCATCCGGGTCGACGTCCAGGAGGAGGACCGCTGGCTGCTGGACGAGAGTCTCTACGAGGTGGCCTTCTTTATCGATCACCGATTCGTGTCGGAAGAGGAGCAGGGATACCTGCCGCTGTCCTGGCTGTGGGATGCCGCCACGCTGGACCCGGGCCCCCACCTGCTGACTGTGAACGTCTCCGGGTTCCGGGGACAGGTGGGGGTGAAGACCGTCCGGTTCGAAGTCCCGGCAGGAAAGGCGAGCACTACGAATCTGTCCCAGGGAGGGGAGAGCGATGGGGAGGAGTAAATCGCCGCGTGTCGGCGCACTGATCGGGTTGCTGCTGGCCATTGTCCTGTTGTGGCCGTTGGCTCAGGCACGGGGCGAGGACGGGGATGAAGAGCACACACCGGAGGCAGCGCAGCGTCAGGACTGGCTCGCACCCGTGATTACGGCGCACTACCCGGAGGCGGGACTGGTCACGCCAGATGCACTGACGCCTTTCCGTTTCTTCGTCTACGATCCCGCTCCCCGCTGGGAGGACGGACGCTGGGTACAGCGCAGCGGTCTCGATCCGGATAGCCTGCGTGTCGCGGTCAACGGGGTCGATCGGTCGGGCCAGGTGACGTTCTATCGCAACGCCCGTTGCGCACCATCCTGGCTCGAGGCCGTCTGGCGCCTGCTTCTGGCGCCGGAGACGCCAAAGGATGCCGCATGCCAACTCGTGCTTCCCTTCGGCGGGCTGGTGGACTGGCGCACCATGGAGCCGGTGACGAGGGGCGTCATCGATCTCGATCCGACGGTCCCGGTGCCATTGCCCCAGGGCGATGTGGAGGTGGTCGTCACCATCTCGGATCTGGAGGGAAACCCGGCGCGGGCCGTGCACCGGATCTTCGTCGACTCCAGCGGCCCCGGCATCGGATCCCTTTCGCCGCCTGACGGGGGTGTCGTGCGAGGCGAGGACACCCCCGTGATTCTCTCCCTGACCGATGCGGGCATCGGTGTCGCGGCCGATACCCTGCGGGTGTGGCTGAACGGCGAGGAGGGGACCGAACGGGCCACGCTGACCGGTGAACGCCTGGTCCTGTCTCCGGCCCCGGTCTGGGACGAAGGCCCGCTGTCGGTCACGATCGAGGTGGAGGACGCCATCGGCAACCGGAGCCGGGCCGACTTTTCCTACACGGTGGATGTGAATGTCCTGAGCGCTTCACCCCGCGCCATCCCCGGAAGCGGCCCGGCGCCGTTGACGGTACGCTTCACTCCGGTCTTCACCACCGATACGGCCATCGAACGCTTCGAGTGGGACCTGGACGGCGACGGCAACTATGATCGCAGCGAAACCATCGGCCGCGATCAGGTCTACACCTACCGACTCCCCGGCGCTTACGAGGCGAAGCTGCGGGTGACCGACAGCCGCGGCGAGCAGGTGGTGGGAACCGTGACGGTCGATGTGGAGAACGCCCCGCCGGAGGTGTCCGCGGTAGCCACCCCCTCCAATGGCCCGGCTCCGCTGGTGGTGACATTCACCGCGATGGCGAGCGACAACGAGGGTATCGCCGGCTACGAATGGGACTTCGATGGCGACGGGGTCTACGATCTCCAGTCCACCGATGCTACCGCCACCCATCCCTATGAACAGCCCGGCACCTACACGGTGGGGCTGCGAGTCACCGATACCCAGGGTGCTGTCACCGAGCGCGTGTTGCCGACCCTGGAGGTGCGTGCCGGCGAGCCCGGCAGCCCCTCGGTGAGTCTCACCGCCACGCCTGCGGCGGGCAAGGCGCCGCTGAATGTGAGCTTCGCCGCGACGGCCAGTGACCCGGATGCCGGGATCACCGGGTTCGCCTGGGATTTCGATGGAGACGGTACCTACGATACGACGGGCGCGGCGGATGCCGCCAGCCACACCTATCAGAATGTGAGCACCTTCTACCCCAGGGTGCGCGCCACCTCCGCCGACGGAGGGACCGCCGAGGCGGTGGTCGAGGTGGAGGTCCATCCCGATCTCTCGCTCAGCCTCTCCACCGATACGTTCGATCCCGAGACCGGGGGCAGCGTCGAGGTGAGAACCGAACTCGGCGGGGCGATGGAAATGAGTCTCGTCATCGAGAATCGGGCAGGGCGGCCGGTGCGGACACTGGTCCCCTGGGGACGGCGCGAGAGCGGCAGCTATACCGACACCTGGGATTCCCTGGATGACCAGGGGCAACCGGTAGCCGAGGGGGACTACTACGCGGTGCTGCTGTATCGGATTGACGGCCGGGAGAGACGGCTCGATCTCCGTGAGAGCAGCGGTGGCAGCCAGTTCAACCCCTCGCGCTCGCGCCTGCCGTCGCGGTTCTCGCCCCTGGCGGGCGATCCGCTCGAAGTGACGATCAGTCTCAACCGGGCCGCTGAGGTGACCGCCTTCGTGGGCCGCTACCGGGTGAACACGCGGCTGGTGACCCTGCTGGAGCGGCGGCCGCTGGGCCGGGGGACGCACATCATCGTGTGGAACGGCGAGGACGGCGACGGCAAGCTGTTCCACCCCCCGGCGGGCGACTCCTTCCTGTTCGGCCTGTTCGGCTTCACCCTGGCGGACAACGCCGTCTATGTACGCAGCGGCGCCCATGTCACCGGTCTGAGCGCCGAGCCCTCCATCTTCAATCCGCAGGAGAGCGGCGCCAACGCAATCCATTTTTCGCTGAGCAAGCCGGCGGATGCTGAACTGACCGTCACCGACGTCCGGACCGGGCGCCTGGTGGCCCGGCGGCATTTCCCGGACCTTGTGTCCGGCGAGCAGACCGTGAGCTGGGATGGCCGCAGCGATGACGGGACCCATGTCGCTCCGGGGCGCTACCGCCTTGGCGTCACCGCCGTGGATGAGAGCGGTTTCCGCTCCGTCACCGTCTACGCCCTGCAACGGGTCTACTACTGAGGTCGCCGGACTTCCGGACAAAGGCAACGGCGGGACGAACCGCCGGCCACGAAACGAGCACAGGGAGAGAACACATGGAGCGTGGATTTCGCGCCCTCGCAGCGGGGTTGTTGCTGCTGCTGGCCGGTGGCGCCGCTGGCGAAGGGCTCACACCGGAGCGCTACGTCACCATCGAGGTGCTGGTGAGGGACATGACCGTACGGGACATGGAAGCCCGTCTCGGGCTTCTCAACTCGGGCGCCCAGGCCGAGGCGCGCGCCGAGGCCGACAGGGCCGCCGGCCAGATCGGCGAAATCTATGCTGAGTTCGGCACAACACCCCACGACCATGCCGGTTACGGCGCCGAGAACGCCGCGGCCATCAGCGCCTGGCTGGCCCAACATCCCGCCGATCAGCGCTATCTCGAAGAGCTAGACACGCGGTTCCAGGTGCTCTCCGAGCAGTTCAACGCCTTGATGGGAGGGAACTGACATGGAGCGTCGTCTCGAGCGGGCCCTGGCGACGGCCGGGCTGGCCCTGGTGCTGGGGCTTGCCGGTCTGCCGGCCGCGGCCTACCACTATCCCTGGGACCAGGGTCACGACACCACCGACTGGAACGACCCGCCCGCGCCGGGCCCGTGCGAGGGCGGGGAGTGCCAGGCGGACGAGAACGACTGCAGTTCCACCGGCTCGCCGGTCTACGTGGCCACGGGCCAGTTCAAGTGGACGGACACCGACCTCAGGCTGCCCGGGCGCCCGGGGCTGGGCATCACCCGCACCTACCAGTCCAACGACCCGCGGGAGGGGCGCTTCGGCAACGGCTGGAGCTTCGGCTGCGACAAGCTGCTGCTGGCGGTGCAGGCGGCGGAGGGGGAGGGCGAGCGCACCCGCTACCTGCTGCGGCTGGCCAACGGCAAGCGCTACGCCTTCGAGGAGAACCCCGACGGCGCCATCACGCCGCCGCCCGGGCTTTTCTACGCCATCGAAAGACAGTCCGACGGCGCCCTGCGCCTGCGCTCCAGGGACGGCAGCTTTGAGGACTACGCCCAGGGCCGGCTCACCGCCCGGGTGGACCGCAACGGCAACCGGCTCGAGTACCGCTACGACGGGGCCGGTCAGCTGGTGCAAGTCGCCGACGCGGCGGGCCGCCGCCTCGATTTCGCCTACGACAGCCGCGGGCGCATCCGCACCGTCACCGACCCCGCCGGGCGGAGCTGGCGCTACGACTACGACCTCGACGGCAACCTCACCGCCGTCACCGACCCCCTGGGAGGCGTGCGCCGCTACACCTACCAGGCCTACCGGCCCCCCGGGGACGGCCACACCTACTACCAGCTCACCGGGGTCATCGATCAGGCGGGGGTCACGGAAGTCGAGGTCGCCTACGACGGCGGCAAGGTCGCCAGCTACACCGACGGGACCAACCGCTTCAGCTACCGCTACGACCCGGCCAGCCGCCTCACCACCAAGACCGACCGCCTCGGCCACGCCTGGCGCTACCACTACAACGAAGCCGGCCAGCGCATCGAGGACACCGACCCCCTGGGCAACCGGGTGGCCACCGTCCGGGACGACAACGGCCTCGCCACCCAGACCACCGACGGGGCCGGGCAGGTCTGGAGCAGCGCATGGGACAGCCTGGGCCGGCGCCTGAGCGACACCGACCCCCTCGGGGCGACCACCACCCGGAGCTACGCGGGCACGCGCCCCGAGCCGGTCAAAGTCACCGGCCCCGGCGGCCGGGTGACCGAATTCAGCTACGACGCCAGCGGCAACCCGCTGCGCATCACCGACCCGGCCGGGGCCGTCACCCGCCTGGAGTGGAACAGCCGCGGCGAGCTCATCGGCGCCGTCGATGCCCTGGGCCGGCGCATCGAGACCACCCCCAACGCCCTCGGCCTGCCCGAGCGCATCACCGACGCCCTGGGCCGCACCACCACGCTCGAATACGACGCCCTGGGCCGGCTCACCGCCCTCACCAACCCGGCGGGGGAGACCACCCGCCTGGGCTACGATGCGCTCGACCGGCTCACCGACAGCACCAATGCGGCGGGCCACACCACCACCTACACTTATGACGCCGCCGGGCGGCTGCTCAGCCTCACCGACCCCAAGGGCGGGCAGTGGCGCTACACCTACGACGGCCACGGCCGGCCAATCAGCGAGACCACCCCCGACGGGCGCACCACCACCTACAGCTACACCCCCGACAACCGGCTCCAGAGCGAAACCCGGCCCGACGGCACAACGGTCACCTACCGCCACGACGCGGCGGGCCGGCTCATCGAGCGAACCACCGCGGGCGAGGCCACCACCTACGCCCACGACCCCCGGGGCCTGCTCACCCAGGCCGCCAACGCCGCCGCCACCCTCGAGCGCCAGTACGATGCCGCCGGGCGGCTGATCAGCGAGACCGTCAACGGCCGCACCGTCCGGCTTTCCCGCAACATCGAGGGCGAGGTCATCCAGCTGAGCGCCGCCGGGACCACCCTCAATTATGGCCGCGACAGCCGGGGCGACATCGACCGGCTCACCGCCCAGGGCGCCCACGGCTTCACCCATGACCTGTCGGGGCAGCTGACCCGAATCACCCACCCCAACGGCCTGGACACGCGCTACGCCTACGACGCCGCCGGCCAGCTCACCGGCATCGACCACACCGGCCTCATGCGCCTCGCCTACCGCCACGACCCGGCCGGGCGCATCACCCACCGGCAGGGCAACGGCGAGGACTGGCGCTACGCCTACGACCGCGCCGGGCGGCTCATCCAGGCCACGGGCCTGTCCGGGAGCCACGACTACCAGTACGACGAGCTCGGCAACCGGCTGGACACCGGCGGCGTCTACGACGCGGCCAACCGCCTCGAGCAGGACGCCGCCTACGACTACACCTTCGATGCGCGGGGCAACCTCACCGCCCGGGTGGACAAGGCCACCGGCGAGCGCCACGCCTACACCTACAGCGGCGGGGACCGGCTCATCGGCTACACCCATACCCCGTCCGGGAGCGCCACGCCTGATATCACCGCCACCTACGCCCACGACCCCCTGGGGCGCAGAATCGCAAAGACGGTCAACGGCGAGACCACCACCTACCAGTGGCTCGGCAGCCAGCTCATCGCCGAATACGACGCCGAGGGCCGTCTCACCCGGCGCTACCACTACGCCGGGGGCCATGCCCCGGTCCAGGTGGAGGACGCGAACGGCGTCTACCAGGTCCACAGCGACCACCTGGACACCCCCGGGTACCTGACCGACCCAACTGGCGCGGTGGTCTGGAAGGCGGACTATGCGCCGTACGGGAAGGCTGAGATCAACGAGGACCCGGACGGCGACGGCACCGCCGTGACCTTCAACATCCGCTTCCCGGGGCAGTACGAGGACGCCGAGAGCGGACACTACTACAATTACCTGCGGGACTACGACCCGTCCACCGGGCGCTATATCGAGAGCGACCCCATCGGGTTGTTGGGCGGCCCGAACGCTTATATCTATGCAGCGGCCAATCCGGTCCTGCACACAGATCCCTCCGGGCTTTTCGCTCCCGCCATTGCCGCATGTGCAATGAATCCGGCGTGCGTAGCTGCAACCACTGCAGCGATGGGCGCCATAGGCTACGGATTATCATTGGCATGGCAGAATGCCATAAACAGCAGCCCGATTATTCTGGACCCGGACGAACCGATCCCTCCGCAATTGCCTGGCTATATCGATCCAAGTTCCACATCCACGGGTACCTTGGCAGATTCCTGCCCGCCCCCTAGCGGTCCGCCTCTTGATCCGCGTGAACGTTGCTTCAACGGTGTACAGTTACAATATGCGGCATGCATGCAAAGCGGCAGGAACCCGCTGGTATGTCAGGCGAAACGCGCCTTGGGTCTTCTCCTTTGTTCCGCGCGTTCACCGGACGATGGTGATGAATAGCTGCATCAGAATGGTGATCAAATTAGATGCGTGAATTCAGGTCGGATGCGAGCGGCTTCATCCGCCGGACGCGACGCAGACTCCTGGTTGAAGTGTCTGTCCTTGCCCTCTTGGCCGGGTACTTCCGGTCCGACTGGTCGAGCAAATGGCCCGCATGGCTGGAGGTGACGATGTTGGTGCTGCTCGTTGCCTACATCCTGTACGGTCTGGCTTATTACCCAAGAGCAAAATCAATAGCGCAGGCTTTCTCGATTCGGCTCATGGATGATGGCCTGGGATTTACCGGCCAGGCGGCGATGCGGCAGATACCTTATCGCGATATCGTAATCAGGAAAGTGGCCAGGAAGAACGGCGCAGTGGTTGCAATTCATTTGCGGACGACGTTCGGCCAATCCATCACGCTGGAGGGGCTGGAGCACATGGATGAGCTTTACGAGGGCATTGCGGAGCGTGTCGGGTTTAACGGATGAGCGGGACTGCACATCAAGTATGGTCCTGATGATGATATCGTTCTGACCACTACCGGTAGGCTCAAAGTGTTTGCGCCCCAAGTGGGCTTGTGCGTCTACCGTAGCACGTCCGGGAGTGCAGCCTGGCGCTCTTGACAGCCGGGCGGAGCTCGCCTCATGGAACGAGGCGGGAACTGACATGGATCGTCGTCTCGAGCGGGTCCTGACGACGGCCGGGCTGGCCCTGGTGCTGGGGCTTGCCGGTCTGCCGGCCGCGGCCTACCACTATCCCTGGGACCAGGGTCACGACACCACCGACTGGAACGACCCGCCCGCCCCGGGCCCGTGCGAGGGCGGGGAGTGCGAGGAAGACCCCTGCGACAGGAACAGCACCGGCTCGCCGGTCTACGTGGCCACGGGCCAGTTCAAGTGGACGGACACCGACCTCAGGCTGCCCGGGCGCCCGGGGCTGGGCATCACCCGCACCTACCAGTCCAACGACCCGCGGGAGGGGCGCTTCGGCAACGGCTGGAGCTTCGGCTGCGACAAGCTGCTGCTGGCGGTGCAGGCGGCGGAGGGGGAGGGCGAGCGCACCCGCTACCTGCTGCGGCTGGCCAACGGCAAGCGCTACGCCTTCGAGGAGAACCCCGACGGCGCCATCACGCCGCCGCCCGGGCTTTTCTACGCCATCGAAAGACAGTCCGACGGCGCCCTGCGCCTGCGCTCCAGGGACGGCAGCTTTGAGGACTACGCCCAGGGCCGGCTCACCGCCCGGGTGGACCGCAACGGCAACCGGCTCGAGTACCGCTACGACGGGGCCGGTCAGCTGGTGCAAGTCGCCGACGCGGCGGGCCGCCGCCTCGATTTCGCCTACGACAGCCGCGGGCGCATCCGCACCGTCACCGACCCCGCCGGGCGGAGCTGGCGCTACGACTACGACCTCGACGGCAACCTCACCGCCGTCACCGACCCCCTGGGAGGCGTGCGCCGCTACACCTACCAGGCCTACCGGCCCCCCGGGGACGGCCACACCTACTACCAGCTCACCGGGGTCATCGATCAGGCGGGGGTCACGGAAGTCGAGGTCGCCTACGACGGCGGCAAGGTCGCCAGCTACACCGACGGGACCAACCGCTTCAGCTACCGCTACGACCCGGCCAGCCGCCTCACCACCAAGACCGACCGCCTCGGCCACGCCTGGCGCTACCACTACAACGAAGCCGGCCAGCGCATCGAGGACACCGACCCCCTGGGCAACCGGGTGGCCACCGTCCGGGACGACAACGGCCTCGCCACCCCGGCCCTCTGCAGGTACACCAACCGCTTCAGGTTGTAGCAAGCGGCCATCAGCGTCATGGCGAAGCTCGCCCGCGCCCGGCCGATGGTGCGGATGAGCTTGCCGCCCATCTGCTCCATGGCGCCGAACACGTGCTCCACCCGGGCGCGGGTCTTGGCGATGCGCCGGTTGCGCCGCTGCTGGCACTCGCTCAGGGGGTGGTTGCGCGCCCCTTTGCGCTGGATGTGGTTGCGATAGCCGCCGGCCTTGAGCGTCGCTTCCCGCTCGGCGCTCGGGTAGCCCTTGTCGGCGTAGACCTCCCAGCCCGTGTTGCCCGGGTCCAGCACGGCGTCGAAGTGCCGGCTGTCGTGGGTCGAGGCGGTGTCGGTGACCAACTTGCGGATGACCTTGTAACGACCATCGACGTTGACCGAGAGCTTGTAGCCGTGGTGGCTCTTGCCGTGTTTCTTGGTCCAGGTGGCGTCCAGGTCCTTCTGCCGGCGCTTGGCGGGCTTCCAGTCCGCCGGCATCGCCGCCTGCTCGAGTTGCGCCTTGTCGTCCTTGTTGAAGTGCTGCTTCGGTGCCGGCACCAAGGTGGCGTCAATGATCTGCCCGCCGCGGGCGATGTAGCCCCGCGCCAGCAGTTGGGCACTGACTCCATCGAACAGCGCCTGTGCCCCCGCCTCGCCAATGCGGTTCTCGAAGGTCCAAATCGTGGTGCGGTCCGGGATGCTGGCGGAGTTCACCAAGCCGCAGAAGCGCTGGTAGCTCATGCGGTCCAGCAACTGGTACTCCATCGCCTCGTCCGAGAGGTTGTACAGGCGCTTGAGCACCAGAATCTGCACCATCGTCTCGGTCGGGAACGGCGGTCGCCCGCCCTGCGGGCTTACCGGCCGTGGCGCCACCGCATCCACCGCGGCGGCCAGCGCGCCAAAGTCGATGTGCGTACCGATCTCTGCCAGCGGGTCGCCCAGCCGGTCGAGCTTCTCGCGCCGCGTCTCGGCGGCAAACAGATCGGTCTTGATCGCACTGCGTCGCTTCATCGGGGTCCCTCGGCTCGGTTTCACGGCAACGTCATCTTACCAATGGCGGGCGGGCTCGGACGGGGTTTTTCGAGGTGCCCGGAGGTACTACACAGACGCCTGATGGAGATGGGCGGTGGTTGGGTCCTGGAATTGGACATCCGCGCGTACTTCGACACCATCGACCACGGCCAGCTGCGGGCGATGGTCCAGCAACGAGTAAAAGATGGTGTCATCAACCGGCTCATCGGCAAATGGCTGAAGGCCGGCATCATGGAAAAGGGCGCGTGGTCTCGTCCCGAAAGCGGCTCACCGCAGGGGGGAGTGATTTCATCCCTGCTTTCCAATATCTACCTACATCACGTTCTGGACGAGTGGTTCACGCGCGACGTGCAGCCGAGGCTTATCGGGCGCAGCTTTATGCTGCGTTACGCCGATGATGCGACGCTGGTCTTTACCAACGAGCACGACGCTCGCCGGGTGCAGGCGGTATTGGGGAAGCGGTTTGCCCGTTTCGGTCTGTCGCTCCACCCGACCAAGACGCGGCTGGTGCCTTTCTACCCGCCGGGTCGCGGACAGGACAGCGGCAGCTTTGACCTGCTGGGCTTTACCCACTATTGGGCCAAGTCCCGCCAAGGTCGATGGACGGTCAAGTGCAAGACGGCGAAGGACCGCTTTCGCCGAGCGGTGAAGTCGATCGCGCAGTGGTGTCGGTCAAACCGTCACCGGCCGAGCGTCGAGCAACTTGCGACGCTCGCGCGCAAACTCAAGGGGCTCTACAACTTAGACTCAAACTCCAAGTGCAACACCTTAACTGATCTGAGGTGTTGCACTTGGAGTTTGAGTCTAAGAAGTTATCTGGAGATTGCCGAGCACCTTGGCGTCCACTATTCGGCAGTGAACCAGGCGGTGAAGGCGCTCGAGTCGTTCAGGAGGAAGGTGTGTTCATATCGAGGCGAGATTCGATGCTCGCAACCGGCAACCGGCAACCGGCAACCGGCAACCGTCCCCCCGCAATCATCACCCGCCATTGCACCCAACTGTCTGATCCATTAAGATTCCGCGTTTCCACCTCCGGGACTCAGGTCGCCGGGGGGTTCTCCTTGCTCCCGGAATGGTCCGGGGGCTGTTCAGGCCGAAAGGAGCATACAGTAGATGCGTCATTACGAAGTGGTTTTCATGGTCCATCCGGACCAGAGTGAACAGGTCCCTGCCATGATCGAGCGCTATCGCGCGCTCATCGAGGGCAACGGCGGTGCCATCCACCGCCTCGAGGACTGGGGCCGGCGCCAGCTCGCCTACCCGATCAACAAGGTGCACAAGGCCCACTACGTGCTCATGAATGTCGAGTGCGACCCGGCGACCATGGCCGAGATCGAGAGCCTGTTCCGGTTCAATGATGCCGTGCTGCGCAACCTGGTGATTACCCGCAAGGCCGCCGTGACCGAGCCCTCCCCGATGCTGAAGGAGCGTGAGGGTCGCGAGGACCGCGGCCGTGGCGATCGTGAGGATCGCGACCGTGGCTCCAACAGGCAGGAATCCGACGACAGCGGCGACGAAGAAGAGGAAGAGGAGGAGTAAGGCTCCACGGCGGTGGCGAACCGGCTGGAACTGGACGGCAGGGTGGTCAGGGCTCCTGACATACGCTACTCGCCGGCCGGCATTCCCATTACCCGGTTCGTGCTCGAACACCGTTCCCGGCAGGTCGAAGCCGGTCTCAGCCGCGAGGTGTACTGCCGCATAGGGGTAGTCGCCTGTGGCGAGGGTCTGGCACCGAAGGCGAAGGCCTTCGGCACCGATGATCGGATTCGGGTGAGCGGTTTCATCGAGCGCAACACCAACCGCCAGGGTGAGCCCCGTCTCGTTCTTCACGCTGTCGAGATTGAACCGATTGATTGAGCAGGAGACTTAAGAGATGTCACGTTTTTTCCGCCGTCGCAAGTATTGTCGTTTCACCGCTCAGGGTGTTGAGGAGATCGATTACAAGGATCTCGTCACCCTCAAGGAGTACGTCACCGAGAGCGGCAAGATCGTGCCGAGCCGCATCACCGGCACCAAGGCCCGCTACCAGCGCCAGCTGGCCACGGCCATCAAACGCGCCCGTTTCCTGGCGCTGCTGCCCTACACGGATCAGCACTGAGTCCGTGGAGGTCGGGCACGGTCCGGAGGCCGTGCCCGACCGCCGGTAAGCGCTGAACCCGGTCGCCCAGTCATGCGTGCGCTCGCCGCCTACATCATGCGTGGCCGGTTGCAGGCTGCCCTCGTGGCCGTGGCCTGCGCCATCCTGTCGGTCTTCCTGCCGCCGTTGAGCTACGTGGCGGGCGGCGTGATGGCCCTGGTGGCCTTGCGCCACGGCGGGCGGGAAGCCCTGCAGGTGATGGGGCTGGCGCTGCTGGGCGTCGCCGTGCTCGGCTTCGGCCTGCTGGGGGATCCCAGCCGGTTGCTGCTGTTGCAGGCCGGATTCTGGCTGGCGGTGACGGGCCTGGCGCTCCTGCTCCGGCTCACCGTCTCCCTGCCGCTGACGCTGCAGGGGGGGGCGTTGCTGGGAGTCGTCGCCGTGGTGGCCACCTATCTCGCCGTCGGGGATGTGGCCAGCTTCTGGCAATCGGCCCTGGAAGCCGGCTTCGGGCCCCTGCTGGAGTCCGCCGCGGCGGGCCCCGAGGTGCAGGTGCTGCGGGATCTGCTGCTGGCGTGGGCGCCGCGGTTCACCGGGCTGCTGGCCTCGGCGATCCTGTTCAGCGTCGTGGTCAGCCTGCTGCTGGCGCGCTGGTGGCAGTCGCTACTGTATAATCCCGGAGGATTCCGGGTGGAATTTCATGGGCTGCGACTCGATCGGCGCCTGGGGCTGGCTCTGGTGCTGTTGCTGGCGGCCGGTGGGTTCGGGAGCGGACCGCTGGCCGGTTTTGCCGCCGATCTCGCCATGCCGCTGCTGATGGCGTTCGCGCTGGCCGGGATCGGGTTGGTGCACGCACTGGCCGCGCGGGCGCAGAACAGCGGTTTCTGGCTGGTTGGATTTTACGTTCTGCTGGTGGTGCTGCAGCCCCTGGCGCTCCTGGTGGCGCTGGCGGCGGTGGCCGACAGTTGGTTGGATATTCGACACCGTACCGGCCGTCAGGCCTGACCCGGATGCGTGCTGTCACAGACCGAGGTGTGCAAGATGGAAGTCATTCTGCTGGAAAAGATTCGTAACCTGGGTAACCTGGGTGACAAGGTGAACGTGAAGCCCGGCTACGGCCGCAACTTCCTCATCCCCCAGGGTAAGGCGGTGGTCGCCACCGAGACCAACCTGGCCGCCTTCGAGGAGCGCCGCGCCGAGCTCGAGCGGCAGCAGACGGAAGCCCTGGAAGCCGCCCAGGCGCGCGCCGGGCAGCTCGAAGGCCTCGAGGTGACCATTGCCGCCCGCGCCGGCGATCAGGGCAAGCTGTTCGGCTCCATCGGCACCCGGGATCTGGCCGATGCCATCACCGCCGCCGGAGTCGAGGTGAGCAAGCACGAAGTGCTGCTGCCCGAGGGCGCCCTGCGCCAGACCGGCGAGTTCGAGATCGCACTGGCCCTGCACAGCGACGTGGAAGCCAGCGTGAAGGTGACCGTGGTCGCCGACTGAGACGGCCGAACGGCACCGCAGGGAATGCGGTGCCGCGGGCGCAGCAGTCCGGACGTCCGCCCGCACCGGGCCAGGGAGGCCCCGCTTCGCCCACCCGACGGGAGCCAGTCAAGCCGCCATGCCCGAGAACGTGTACGCCAAGGAGCCTGTGGACGCTGCCACCGAGGCCCTGCGCGTGCCACCGCACTCCCTCGAGGCGGAACAGTCGGTCATCGGCGGCCTGATGCTGGACAACCGGGCCTGGGAGCGCATCGCCGACCGGGTGGGTGAAGAGGACTTCTACCGCCAGGACCACCGCCTCATATTCCGCGCCGTGCGCGAGCTGGTGGAGACCGACCGGCCCTGCGACGTCCTCACCCTTTCCGAGACCCTGGAGAGCCGCCGGGAGCTGGATGCGGCGGGGGGGCTCGCCTATCTCGCCGAGCTGGCCAAGAACACCCCCAGCGTGGCCAACATCGGCGCCTACGCCGATATCGTCCGCGAGCGCTCGGTGCTGCGCCAGCTCATTGCGGTGGCGAACCGCATCGCCGACGCCGCCTTCAATCCCAAGGGGCGCGCCAGCGAGGAGCTGCTGGACGTGGCCGAGCAGGAGGTCTTTCGCATCGCCGAGCAGCGCTCGCGCGGCCGCGGCGGACCCCGGGGCATCAAGGAGCTGCTCACCAAGGCGGTGGATCGCATCGACCACCTGTTCGAGCTCGACAACCCCATCACCGGCCTCTCCACCGGCTACGCCGACTTCGACGAACTCACCTCGGGCCTGCAGTCCTCCGACCTGGTGATCGTGGCCGGCCGCCCGTCCATGGGCAAGACCACCTTCGCCATGAACCTGGCCGAGAATGCCGCGCTCAAGGGCGACAAGCCGGTGCTGGTGTTCAGCATGGAGATGCCCGGCGAGCAGCTGGTGATGCGCATGATGTCCTCGCTGGGCCGGATCGACCAGCAGCGGCTGCGGACCGGCAAGCTGGAGGACGAGGACTGGCCACGCCTGACCTCGGCGGTGAGCCTGCTCTCCGAGGCCAAGATCTTCATCGACGACACCCCGGCCCTCACTCCCACCGAGGTGCGCGCCCGGGCCCGCCGTCTGGCCCGCGAGCACGACGGCCTGGGGCTCATCATGCTCGACTACCTGCAGCTCATGCAGGTGGCCGGCGGCGGCGAGAACCGGGCCACGGAGATCTCCGAGATCTCCCGCTCCCTCAAGGCCCTCGCGAAGGAGCTCCATGTCCCGGTGATCGCGCTCTCGCAGCTCAACCGCAGTCTGGAGCAGCGACCCAACAAGCGCCCGGTGATGTCGGATCTGCGCGAGTCGGGCGCCATCGAGCAGGACGCCGACGTCATCGTCTTCATCTACCGTGACGAGGTGTACAACGAGGACAGCCCCGACAAGGGCACCGCCGAGATCATCATCGGCAAGCAGCGCAACGGTCCCATCGGCACCGTGCGGCTGGCCTTCCTCGGCCGCTACACCCGGTTCGAGAATTTCACCCCCGACCGCTTCGGTGACGGCGGCTTCGCGGCCTGATCGAACGCGGCCGTAGGTGCGGACATCGTCCGTACAGCGGCGTCACCGCGTCGATGTGTTCCGCGGCCGGATCGATCCGGCCCTGCCCTGCAATGCCGTCATCCCACCCGGCACCTGAATTCCTGCTCCCATTGATAATCCTCATTACATCAGCATTTCCGCATGTGCTTAAATGCCGCCCGGCACCGCGGGGAGTACCCGTGACACCGCTGTAACCCGCCATTCCAGACGCTGCGGAAGATAATCATGTCCTGTTCCAGAATCATCCAGGGTGGGCTGCTGCTCGCCGGGGTGCTGCTGTGGCTGCCCCTGGCCGCCGCCGGCACCGACACGGGTCCCGGGATCCCGGCCTCCACCGCGGACCACAGCAAGTTCGAGGCGCTCCAGGGCCCGTTCCAGTCCGGTCCGGAGGTGACCCGGGCCTGCCTCACCTGCCACACCGAGGCGGCCCGGCAGCTGCACCAGACCAAGCACTGGACCTGGGAGTACCGGCATCCCGAAACCGGCCAGATGTTGGGCAAGAAGCACGAGCCGAACGTTTTCTGCGGCAGCATCCTCTCCAACTACCCGCGCTGCACCAGCTGTCATATCGGCTACGGGTGGGAGGACGCCGGCTTCGACTTCTCCTCCGAGGAGAACGTGGACTGCCTCGCCTGTCACGACACCACCGGCACCTACTCCAAGTTTCCCACCGACGCCGGCCACCCCCTCTACGCGGACCGGATGGTGAAGGGCAAGCTGGTGAAGGCGCCCGACCTGGCGCAAGTGGCCCAGCACGTGGGCATGACCAGCCGCGAGACCTGTGGCTCGTGCCACTTCAGCGGTGGCGGCCATGACGGGGTCAAGCACGGCGACCTGGACAGCTCGCTCATCGAGCCGGACAAGGCGCTGGACGTGCACATGGCCGCCGACGGCCTGGACTTCAGCTGCGCCACCTGCCACACCAGCGACAAGCACCAGGTGGATGGCAGCCGCTACCAGATGACGGCAAAGGACGGCCACGGGGTGGACATCCCGGGGCGCGACGACGGCCGCGCCTCGTGCGAATCCTGCCATGGCGACCGGCCCCATGCCGCCGACCACGACAAGCTCAACGATCACACCGATCGGGTCGCCTGCCAGACCTGCCACATCCCCGAGTTCGCCCGCGGCGGTATCGCCACCAAGACCTTCTGGGACTGGTCCACGGCCACGAAGCTGGACGAGAACGGCAAGCCCATCACCACGCTCGACGAGCACGGCCATGCCGTCTACCTGAGCACCAAGGGCGACTTCAAGTTCGGCGAGAACGTGCAGCCCGAGTACCACTGGTTCAACGGCACGGTGAAGTACACCAAGTTCGGCGACACCATCGATCCCGACCAGGTGGTGTCGGTGAACGACATCGAGGGCAGTGCCGACGATCCCGATTCCCGCATCTGGCCCTTCAAGGTCATGCGTGGCCGCCAGCCCTACGACAAGGTGACCAACAGCCTGCTGGTGACCCATGTCTTCGGCAAGGACGACACCGCCCTGTGGACCAACTTCGACTGGTCCAAGGCGCTGGAGGCCGGCATGGCCGAAGCGGTGGCGGTGGGCGAGGTCACGCAGCCCTTCAGCGGCGAGTACGGCTTCGTGGACAACCGGATGTTCTGGCCCATCACCCACATGGTGGCGCCTGCCGAGGAGGCACTCGGCTGCGCCGAGTGCCACAGCCAGGAGGGCCGGCTGGAGAATCTGGAGGGCGTTTACATTCCCGGGCGGGACGCCTTCGGCATTCTCGACAACATTGGCTGGATCGTGGTGGCTCTGACCCTGCTGGGCGCACTGGTCCACGGTTTCGCCCGGTTCATCGTCAAACGCAAGAAGCGGGAGGCCTGATCATGACCAAGCTCTATCTGTATGCCCGCTTCGAGCGGTTCTGGCACTGGACCCAGGCCGGCCTCATCATCTGGCTGATGATCACCGGCTTCGAGATCCACGGTGAGTATGAACTGCTCGGTTTCGGCCGCGCGGTGCAGATTCACACCCTGCTGGCCTGGACCCTGATGGGGCTGTGGGTGTTCGCCATCTTCTGGCACCTCACCACCGGCGCCTTCCGGCACTACCTGCCCAGCAACCCGCTGCCCCAGTGTGCCAAGAGCCTGGCGGAGGTGGCCCGCTACTACGCCCTGGGAACCTTCCTGGGTGAAAAGCACCCGTTCCGGAAGTCGGTGGAGGCCAAGCACAATCCGCTGCAGCGCATGGCCTACCTACTCTTCTTCGCCACCCTGGTGGCGCCCGTCATCTGGGTTTCCGGTCTGGCCTATCTCTTCTACCCGGAGTGGCAGGGGCAGGGGCCCGGCTGGCTGAGCCTCGGCGCCGTGGCCATCGTGCACACCGCCGCCGCCTTTGGCATGCTCATCTTCTTCATCGCCCACGTCTACATGGCGACCATGGGCAAGACGGTCTTCTCCCTCATCAGGGGGATGATCACCGGCTACGAGGAGGTGGATCACTGAACCCGCCCCGCGGGGTCCGGTGCGCGCTCCATTCCCACCCCAATCGACGCAATCCATGATCCAGCGCCTGCGCGGGCGGGGAGGGTTGCGGTAAAGTAGCGCTCTTCACTGGAAGCGAAGAGGCGCCGATGGCGAAGCAGAAGATCAGCTACTGCTGCACGGAGTGCGGCGCCCAGTCCCCGAAATGGGCCGGACAGTGCCCCGACTGCGGCGGTTGGAACACCCTGGTGGAGGTGGCCGAGGAGGGTGCGGCCCGCGGCCCCCGCTTCGCCGGCTACGCCGGCGCGCTGTCCGAGGTCAAGCGCCTGGAGGAGGTGAGCCTCGAGGCCGAGCCGCGCCTGCCCACCGGCCTGGCGGAGCTCGACCGGGTGCTCGGCGGCGGACTGGTGGCCGGTTCGGTGGTGCTCATCGGCGGCGACCCCGGCATCGGCAAGTCCACGCTCCTGTCCCAGGCCCTGGCCCACCTGGGCACCGGCCATCCCTGTCTCTACATCACCGGCGAGGAGAGTCTGCAGCAGGTGGCGCTGCGGGTGCGTCGCCTGGGGCTGCCCGATGCGGGCCTGCGGCTGCTGGCCGAGACCCGGGTGGAGCGCATGCTCCAGGTGCTGGAGCAGGAGCGCCCGCAGGTGGCGGTGGTGGACTCCATCCAGACCGTATACACCGAGCAGCTCAGCTCCGCGCCGGGCTCGGTGGCCCAGGTGCGCGACAGCGCCGCGGGCCTGGTGCGCTTCGCCAAGCAGACCGGCACGGCGCTGTTCCTGGTCGGCCACGTCACCAAGGAGGGGACGCTGGCCGGGCCGCGCGTGCTCGAGCACATGGTGGATACGGTGCTCTACTTCGAGGGCGAGCGGGGGGCGCGCTTCCGGGTCATCCGCGCGGTCAAGAACCGCTTCGGCGCGGTCAACGAACTGGGCGTGTTCGCCATGTCCGACCGCGGGCTGAAAGAGGTGAGCAACCCCTCGGCCATCTTCCTCTCCGGCTTCGAGTCGAGCGTGCCCGGCAGCGTCATCATGGCCACCTGGGAGGGCAGCCGGCCGCTGCTGGTGGAGGTGCAGGCGCTGGTGGACCAGAGCCACCTCGGCAATCCGCGCCGCCTCACCCTAGGGTTCGACCAGAACCGCATCGCCATGCTGCTGGCGGTGCTCCACCGCCACGGCGGCGTGGCCACCTTCGACCAGGACGTGTTCGTGAACATGGTGGGCGGCGTGCGCGTCACCGAGACCGGCGCCGACCTGCCGGTGCTGCTGGCGGTGCTCTCCAGCCTGCGCAACCGGCCCCTGCCCGAGGGGCTGGCGGCCTTCGGGGAGGTGGGGCTGTCGGGCGAGATCCGCCCCGTCCAGGGGGGGCAGGAGCGGCTGCGGGAGGCGGCCAAGCACGGCTTCCGCCGCGTGCTGGTGCCGCGGGCCAACGCACCGAAGCAGGCGCCGCCGGGCGTGGAGGTGGTGGCGGTGCAGCGCCTCGCCGAGGCCATCGACGCCATCGGCTGACCCGGCCGCTGCCGGACACCCGCCTGCGGCGCTGTTGCGGCAGAGCCCGCCAGCGCGGGCCCGTGGCGGTACACTAGACTCTCACGTCGGGTGACCCGCATCCCGCCCGCGCAGGCCCGGCCGATTCGGTGGCGCCGGGAGCGCTTCACACTCCCCGGGCCTCCGGGCGGGTAAGCTGGCGCTATCGTGGAGTGACGGGAGACGTCTCTATGGAGCCGGAATCGGCTTTGCCAACTGGCGAGGCGGCGGGTGGCGAGCACCCGCTGGAGCTCTTTGCCGTGCTCGATGCCCTGGTGGCCGACGGCCTGCTGGCCGCCGACCGGGCCGCCGCGCTGAAGGCGGGGCGGGGTGCGCGGGGCAGCGGCGATCGCCACCCCCTGGCCCTCATCGCCGAGCGCAACTGGCCGCGCGCCGACGCCCCGGCGCGGGCGCTGGACCTGGAGACCCTGACCGGCTGGCTGGCCCGACGGGCCGGGCTGCCTCACCAGGTCATCGACCCCCTGAAGGTTGACGTCACCGCCATCACCGGGGTGATGTCCTACGCCTACGCCCGCCGCTGGCGCATCCTGGCGGTGGAGGCGGGGCCTGAGGCGGTGGTGATCGCCACCGCCCAGCCCTGGGTCCGGGCGTGGGAGAACGAGCTCGCCCATGTGCTCGGGCGTCCCATCCGCCGGGTGGTGACGAGTCCCGCGGCCATCGACCGCTACCTGCTGGAGTTCTACACCCTGTCCCGCTCGGTGCGCCGGGCCGAGGACGCAGAGCGCGAGGGACGCGCCGCGGGGGTGCAGAACCTGGAGCAGCTGATGGAGCTGGGCCGGCGCGGCGAGCTCGACGCCAACGACCAGCATGTCATCAACATCGTCGACTGGTTGCTGCAGTACGCCTTCGGCCAGCGCGCCAGTGACATCCACCTGGAGCCGCGGCGGGAGCAGGGCAACGTGCGCTTCCGCATCGACGGGGTACTGCACACCGTCTACGAGATTCCCGCCCCGGTGCTGGCGGCGGTCACCAGCCGCATCAAGATTCTCGGCCGCATGGACGTGGCCGAGAAGCGCCGTCCCCAGGACGGGCGCATCAAGACCCGCAGCCCCGATGGCGCCGAGGTGGAGCTGCGCCTCTCCTCGCTGCCCACCGCCTTCGGCGAGAAGCTGGTGCTGCGCATCTTCGATCCCGGGACCCTGGTGCAGGACTACCGCGAGCTCGGCTTCAGCGGCGAGGAGGAGCGCGCCTGGCGCGGCCTCATCACCCAGCCCCACGGCATCGTCCTGGTGACCGGCCCCACCGGCTCGGGCAAGACCACCACCCTCTATTCCACCCTGAAGGTGCTGGCCCGGCCGGAGGTGAACGTGTGCACGGTGGAGGACCCCATCGAGATGGTGGAGCCGGCCTTCAACCAGATGCAGGTGCACCACGCCATCGGGCTCGATTTCGCCGCCGGCGTGCGCACCCTGCTGCGCCAGGACCCGGACATCATCATGGTGGGCGAGATCCGCGACCGGGAGACCGCGGAGATGGCGGTGCAGGCGGCCCTGACCGGCCACCTGGTCTTCTCCACCCTGCACACCAACGACGCGGTGTCCGCCGTGACCCGACTGATGGAGATCGGCGTGCCGCCCTACCTCATCAACGCCACCCTGCTCGGCGTGCTGGCCCAGCGCCTGGTGCGCACCCTGTGTCCCCACTGCAAGGCATCCGTCCCGGTGGACGAGACCGCCTGGCAGAGCCTGGTGAGCCCGTGGAAGGCCGAGCTCCCGGAACGGGTCCACGGCCCGGTGGGCTGCCTGGAGTGCCGCCAGACCGGCTACCTGGGCCGCACCGGGGTCTACGAGCTGCTGCGGGTGACCGAGGGGCTGAAGGCGCTGATCGGGCCGGACTGCGCGCTCAAGGCGCTGCGCCAGCAGGCCCTGCGCGACGGACTGCGCCCGTTGCGCCTGAGCGGCGCGCGCAAGGTGGCCCGGGGCGAGACCACGGTGGAGGAGGTGCTGCGGGTGGCTCCGCCGAGCCAGCTGTGAGGCAGGGGCGGACGGTGCGCGCGGCGCACCCTACGCAGAGTCCACTGCTGTAGGGTGCGCTGCGCGCACCGGTGAAGACCGATCGACGCCCGGCCGTTCAGCCCACCTTGGGCAGCCGTTCCAGGGCGTCGTGGATGGCCTGCTCGGGGTAGTCGTAATCCTCCAACTCGCCGGCGAAGTACTTGTCGTAGGAGGCCATGTCGAAGTGGCCGTGGCCGGAGAGGGTGAACAGGATGGTCTTCGCCTCGCCGGTCTCCTTGCAGCGCAGTGCCTCGTCGATGGCCGCGCGGATGGCGTGGCAGGACTCGGGGGCGGCCACGATGCCCTCGGCCCGGGCGAAGGTGACGCCGGCCTCGAAAGTGGCGATCTGCGACACGGACTGGGCCTCCAGGTAGCCCTCCTTGTAGAGCTGGGAGACCAGCGGGGAGTCGCCGTGGTAGCGCAGGCCGCCGGCATGGATGCCCGGGGGCATGAAGTCGTGGCCCAGGGTGTACATGAGCATCAGCGGGGTGAGGCCCTCGGTGTCGCCGAAGTCGTAGGCGTAGTGGCCGCGGGTCAGGGTCGGGCAGGAGGCGGGCTCCACCGCCACCAGGCGGATATCCTTGCCGGCGGCCTTGTCGGCGAAGAAGGGGAACATCATGCCGCCGACATTGGAGCCGCCGCCGCAGGGGGCGAAGATGACATCCGGGTACTCGCCCACCTTCTCCAGCTGCTTGCGGGTCTCGAGACCGATGACCGTCTGGTGCAGCAGCACGTGGTTGAGCACCGAGCCCAGGGAGTAGTTGGTGTCGTCGCGCGAGGCCGCCTCCTCCACCGCCTCGGAAATGGCGATGCCGAGCGAGCCCTGGGAGTCCGGGTCCTGGGCCAGGATATGGCGCCCGGAGTTGGTGAGGTTGGTGGGGCTCGGAAGCACCTCGGCCCCCCAGGTCTGCATCATGGAGCGGCGGAAGGGCTTCTGCTCGTAGCTCACCTTCACCATGTAGACGCGCACATCGAGCCCGAACTTGTTGCCCACCAGGGCCAGGGAGGAGCCCCACTGGCCGGCGCCGGTCTCGGTGGTCAGGCGCTTGATGCCCTCCTGCTTGTTGTAGTAGGCCTGGGCCACGGCGGTGTTGGGCTTGTGGGAGCCGGCCGGGCTGACGCCCTCGTACTTGTAGAAGATCTTCGCCGGGGTCCCGAGCATCTGCTCCAGACGGTGGGCGCGGTACAGGGGCGAGGGCCGCCACATGGTCAGGAACTGCCGCACCTCGTCCGGGATCGGGATCCAGCGCTCGGCGGAGACCTCCTGCTCGATGAGGGCCATGGGGAAGATGGCGGCCAGCGCGTCGGGGCCGATGGGCTTGCCGTCCGGCCCCAGCGGCGGTGCCGGCGGGTTCGGCATGTCGGCCACCACGTTGTACCAGTGGGTGGGAATCTCGGACTCGTCGAGCAGGATCTTGGTCTGCTGCACTGTGGGTCTCCTTGAAGGACGGGAATTCATAACCGCGCCGGGGCGGGCGGCGGCCCGGTGGCTGCAACCGCCCTATTACAGCATCTGTGATACGGAATTGGCAAAGGCCGGAGAGAACGGGTATCAGCCGGACGCCGGCGATCCCCTGCCCTGGCGGTGGACGAACCAGGCGACCGCCAGGGGAATGGCCAGCAACGCCAGGTCCAGGCTCACCACCGCACCCCAGCCGGCCCGGCTCCAGGCCAGGCCACAGACGCTGATGCCGGTCCAGCCGCCGAGATAGTAGAACAGCACGTAGAGGGCGTTGGCGCGGCCGCGGCTGCCCGACAGGCGCCGGTTCAGCGAACCGGCCGCCGCCGCGTGCATGGCGAAGAACCCGGCGCAGATACCCACCAGCCCGATCACCACCGCCCACAGGGACGGCAACAGGGTCAGGCCGATGGAGCCGCCCAGCACCAGGGTGCCGCCGAGCAGGGTGGCGGCGTTGCCGTAGCGGTTGCTGAGCCGGCCCGCCAGCGGCCCCATGCCGATGCCGACGACATAGGCCAGGTAGATGAGGGTGATGAGCCCGGTGGGCAGCCCGAAGGGCGGACCCTCGAGGCGGAAGGGCAGGTAGTTGAACAGCGACGAGAAGACGAAGAAGGCGGCGAAGGCCACGGCGTAGATGCGCAGGATCTCCGGGCGCCGCAGCAGGTCCAGGTAGCCGCCGCTGTCGGGCTCGGGCCGGGTGCCGGCCTCCGGGCGCGGCAGGACCCGCAGCGCGAACAGGGTGGCCGCCAGCAGCAGCGCGGCGGCGGTGACGAAGGCCCAGCGCCAGTGGGCGGGCGGGTGCAGCCAGCCGCCCAGCAGGCGCCCGCCCAGCCCGCCGGCCACCGTGGCGGAGATGTAGGCGCCCATCACCACGTTGAGGCGCTCCAGCGGCAGGCTGCGGGAGAGGTGCGCCGCAAGGCTGGTGGTGATCGCGGGGATGAACAGCCCCTGCACGAAGCGGGCGGCCACCAGCAGCCACAGGTTCTCCGTGACGGCGCACGCCAACCCGCTCACCGCCACCAGCACGCCACCGGCGAGGATCAGCCGGCGCACGTCCACCCGGTCGGCCAGCCGCCCGAAGGGCAGGTTGGCCAGCGCGACGCCGAGGATCACCGCCGCCACCGTGAAGGAGACCTCCGTGGGCGAGGCACCGAACTCCCGCTGCAGCACCGGCAGCACCGGCTGGGTGATATAGATGTTGGTGAAGGCCGCCGCGACGAGCGCGAACACGGCGAGCTGCAGCCCGCGGGGGGAGACGTTGGACATGTCCGGACGACTTGCTCGGGGAATGGGTGCGGTGGCAACCATTATGCACCAACCGGCCGGCTCCGGGGATCGCGCCAGGCACGGCTTGTTTCACCACGAAGGCACGGAGGACACGAAGAAAGGCGAAAAGACTCTTTATCCGCAGATTACGCAGATTGGGTTTTTAAATGCCGGGATTTCCTGTCGAGAATCCCGGCCTCACCGGCTGTTCCATTGCCGCGGCGGGCAGGAAGTTGTCCGGGCCCGGTGCGGAATCCTGCACGCAAAAATCTGCGTAATCTGCGGATAGTTGTTTCTCTCCGTGTCCTCCGTGTCTTCGTGGTGAATTGACCGCCAGCGCGGTTGCGCCGCCTCAGACCTTGAGCGGCTTGTACTTGATGCGGTGGGGCTGGTCGGCGTCGGTGCCGAGGCGCCGGTGGCGATCGGCCTCGTAGTCGGCGTAGTTGCCCTCGAACCAGACCGCCCGGCTGTCGCCCTCGAAGGCGAGGATGTGGGTGGCGACGCGGTCGAGGAACCAGCGGTCGTGGGAGATGACCACGGCGCAGCCCGGGAACTCCAGCAGCGCCTCCTCCAGCGCCCGCAGGGTTTCCACGTCGAGATCGTTGGTGGGCTCGTCCAGCAGCAGCACGTTGCCGCCGCTCTGCAGCAGCTTGGCCAGGTGCAGGCGGTTGCGCTCGCCACCGGAGAGGTTGCCCACCTGTTTCTGCTGGTCGGTGCCGCGGAAGTTGAAGCGGCTGAGGTAGGCCCGGGAATTGAGCTGGAACTTGCCCACGGTGATGAGCTCCTGGCCGCCGGAGACCTCCTCCCAGACCGTCTTGCCGCCGTCCAGCGCATCGCGGCTCTGGTCCACGTAGGCGAGCTGCACGGTGGGGCCCACGCGCAGCTCGCCGCCGTCCGCCTGCTCCTGGCCCACCAGCATCCGGAACAGGGTGGTCTTGCCGGCGCCGTTGGGGCCGATGACGCCCACGATCCCGCCCGGGGGCAGTCGGAACGAGAGGCCGTCGATGAGCAGCCGCTCGCCGAAGCCCTTGGTGAGCCCCTCGGCCTCGATTACCAGGTCGCCCAGGCGCGGCCCCGGCGGAATGTAGAGCTCATTGGTCTCGTTGCGCTTCTGGTAGTCGGCCGACTGCAGCTCCTCGAAGCGGGCCAGACGGGCCTTGCTCTTGGCGTGGCGCCCCTTGGGGTTGGAGCGCACCCATTCCAGCTCGTGCTTCATCGCCTTGATGCGCGCCGCTTCCTGCTTTTGCTCCTGCTCCAGGCGCTTCTCCTTCTGCTCCAGCCAGGAGGAGTAGTTGCCCTCCCAGGGTATGCCCTGGCCGCGGTCGAGCTCGAGGATCCAGCCGGCCACGTTGTCGAGGAAGTAGCGGTCGTGGGTGATGGCCACCACGGTGCCGGGGAAGTTCTTCAGGAACACCTCCAGCCATGCCACGCTCTCGGCGTCCAGGTGGTTGGTGGGCTCGTCCAGCAGCAGCATGTCGGGTGCCGAGAGCAGCAGCCGGCACAGCGCCACCCGGCGCCGCTCGCCGCCGGAGAGCTTGGTGACGTCGGCGTCCCAGGGCGGCAGGCGCAGCGCATCGGCGGCCACCTCCAGCTGGTGTTCCAGGTTGTGGCCGTCGGCGGCCTGGATGATGTTCTCCAGCCGCGCCTGCTCGGCGGCCAGGGCGTCGAAGTCGGCGTCGGGCTCGGCATAGGCGGCGTAGACCGCGTCGAGCTTCGCCAGCGCCTCCTTCACATGGCCCAGCGCCTCTTCCACGTTGCCGCGCACGTCCTTGGCGGGGTCGAGCCGGGGCTCCTGGGGCAGGTAGCCGATGTTGATGCCCGACTGGGGCCGCGCCTCGCCCTGGATGTCGGTATCCACCCCGGCCATGATCCGCAGCAGGGTGGACTTGCCCGAGCCGTTGAGGCCGAGCACGCCGATCTTGGCGCCGGGGAAGAAGGAGAGCGAGATATCCTTCAGGATCCAGCGGTTGTTGGGGGGCACTACCTTGCCCACCCGGTTCATGGTGTAGATGTACTGGGCCATGGTTGGACAGACCTTCGTCGAAGAGTCGGAGAGAGGGAATATGGCGGCCGGGCCGCAGCGTGCTGCTTCACTCCTGGAGGCAGCACACTAATGAATCGGCGGCGCGAGATCAAACTGCCGGTCCTGCGTCGGGATCCACTTCCGTAGCCACGAATTTTATGCAATCTTGATGAACTGTGACCAAACAAGTGTGGAAATATGAACTACAATCCCGATTGGGCAAGGGGCAACTGATATCTTTCCATCGGCCGTCGTGGCCACGGGTTTCCGGGTAAAACTTCTTGAACAAGGAGAAAGTGATGAAGAAAAGCATTGTCCTGAAAATGTCCGCCGTCGCCCTGAGCGTGGGCTTGCTGGCCGGCTGCGCCACCACCGACCAGCTCAAGCAGATGCAGGCCGACATCGACAGCGCCAAGCAGATGGCCTCCCAGGCCCAGAGCACCGCCGAGGCCGCCGACAGCAAGGCCGACGCCGCCATGCAGAAGGCCGACGCCGCCATGCAGGCCGCCGATCAGGCCAATGAGCGCGCCGACCGCATGATGGAGCGGTGCTGCGGCAAGTAAGTCGACGCCGAGGCCATTCCACAACGGCCCGGAGCGCTCTCGCGCTCCGGGCCGTTTTGTTATCCATTGCCAGATGCACCCGAAGTCCGGTGCGGGCCGCCGCGATGCCGGAACCGCCTTGTCTTCCACCTCGCTCTCAGGAGCCGGCGTCACCCGGCGGCAGCAGAGCCGGCTCGATGCCGGTGGCCTCGCGCACCCGTACCCGGGCCGCCATGGCCTCGGCGGCGGTGGCGAAGGGACCAAGCACCAACCGCTGGAGATCCCGGCCCGGAACCGCCTCCACCCGGGCGGGAATGTGCAGGGCGGTCAGCTCCCCGGTGAGCATCTCCAGGCCGGTCGGATCCCGGAACGCACCCATGTGCAGGTGCCAGTCCTGGTTGTGCGGGGTGGCCACGGCCGCGACCGTCTGCGGCGGCTGTTGCATCGCCGTGGCGTGGTCGGGGGCGGGTTGCGAGGCCGTCGTGAGCAGCGGCATGCGCGTCAGTTCGCCAGTGACCGGCACCGGTAGCCCGGTGTGTTCCAGCGCGGCGCCCCGGATCCGCTCCCAGTCCGGCTCCAGTCCCCGCTGCTCCGCAGCGCTGATCACTGCGGCTACCAGGGGGGTGGTGTTGAGCCCCCCGGCCTGGTCCTCGTCCAGCGGCGGGTGGGCCTCGACGTAGAGCACCCCGTCGCGCCAGCCGGCCTTGTAGGGCTGGTTGACGATGTTAACGCGCGTCCCGATCGGCACGCGGGCAAACAGCGAGGCGATGTCCTCCGGGTAGAGGCGGATGCAGCCGTGGCTGATGCGCATCCCCACCCCGAATGGACGGTTGGTGCCGTGGATGAGATAGCCGGGCAGTGACAGGCGCATGGCGTAATCGCCCAGTGGATTGGCCGGGCCGGGCGGCACCACCGCCGGCAGGATGTCGCCGCGCGCCGCGTGCTCGGCGCGGATGGAGGCCGGCGGGGTCCAGCTGGGATGCGCTGTCTTGTCGAGAATGGTGCCCGTGCCGGTGGGCGTGGCCCAGCCCTCGCGGCCGATGCCGATGGGATGGGTGACGACCTCGTTGCGACCGCGGGGGTAGTAGTAGAGGCGCATCTCCGCCACGTTGACGACGATTCCCTCGCGGGGCGCGTCGGGGAGGATGTGGCTGGTGGGCAGGGTGATGACCGTTCCCTCGCCCGGCACCCAGGGATCCACGTCGGGGTTGGCGACTGCCACCTCCCGGAAGCCGAGGCCGTGGGCCCTGGCGATGTCGGCGAAAGTGTCCTCGTAGCGGGTGGCGATCTCCAGCGGACGGCCCACCACGCTGTCGCCCTCCGGCGGCAACGTGAAGGTCTGCGCCGGGGCGAGGCCGGGCAGGAGGACGAGAACGAGCCACGCGGACAGGCGCGCGATGGCGGGGCGCCGCGGGGAGCGCGGTACCCGCAGGTTCAGGCACGGCATGGCGGCTGGTAAGCTCCGGAATCAAGGACGAAAGTGGGTGGATATTGTGTCATAGTCTGAAGCAGGAGGCATCCGGTCGACGGCCCATGTCTGCACGGCAACCTCAACGAGAGAGACCCGCCTTGGGGGCGGAGGTTCAACTCTGTGTCTGGAGCGGGCCGGCGCTGGCCCGTTACGGATTCGGGGTCGGCCACCCGTTCGGCAACGAGCGCCTGGAGGTGTTCTGGGACGGGTTGCGGGCGGCGGGGCTGGAGGCGCGGGTGCGTGTCTGCGAGCCGGTCCAGGCAGACGACGCCCTGCTGGGGCGTTTCCACGACGGCGGCTATGTGGGCCGGGTGAAGGCCCTGTCCCGGGTCGGCAGCGGTTTCCTCGACTACGGCGACACACCGGCCTACCCGGGTGTCTACGAGGCGGCCGCCACGGTGGCGGGTTCGGTGGTGGCGGCAGCCGAGGCCCTGCTGGAAGGGCGCTGCCGGCGCGCCTTCGTGCCGGTGGCCGGCCTGCACCATGCCCGCCGCGACCGGGCCGGCGGCTTTTGCGTGTTCAACGACTGCGCCCTGGCCATTGTCACCCTGCTGGAGGTGCACGGGCTGGAGCGGGTGGCCTACGTGGACATCGACGCCCACCATGGCGACGGTGTCTACTACGGTTTCGAGGACGACCCCCGCGTGATCGTCGCCGACTTCCACGAGGACGGCCGCTTCCTCTACCCCGGCACCGGCTTCGCCCATGAGCGCGGCAGCGGCACCGCGGTCGGCACCAAACTCAACATCCCCCTCCCGCCGGGCGCCGACGACGAACTGTTCCTGGCCCGCTGGGCGGAGGTGGAGACGCTGCTGTCGGATTACCCGCCCGAGTTCATCCTGTTCCAGTGCGGCGCCGACTGCCTCGGCGGCGATCCCCTCACCCACCTCGACCTGACCGTGGCGGCCCACGCCCATGCCGCCCGGCGCCTGTGCGCCATCGCCGACGCCCACTGCGGCGGGCGGGTGCTGGCCCTGGGCGGGGGCGGCTACGACCACGGCAACATGGCCCGCGCCTGGACCGCCGTCGCCGGGGCCCTGCTCGAACCCCCGGCGGCGTGAGTGCCCCGCCCCGGGACACGGATTGATTCGCACCACGAAGGCAGGAAGGACACGAAGAAAAGAACTATCCGCAGATTACGCCGATTACGCAGATTGGTTTCTCGATGCCGGGATTGCCCGTAGACAATCCCGGCCTCACCGGCAGTTCCGCTGGCGCAACGGGCGGGAGGCTGCCCGGACCCGACACGGAATCACACAAGCACCCAATAAATAATCTGCGTAATCTGCGGATAGAACCTCTTTTCGCTTTTCTTCGTGTTCTCCGTGCCTTCGTGGTGAATCTTTTTGTGGTGAATCTTCAGTGGATGGCGCCGGGGCGCGGGGGATTTCCCCTGCACACCCCGCTGGGGGTACAATACCCGGTTTCCACCGCCAGCCAGCAAAGCAGGTGCCGAATGTTCAAGCGTGACATGTCCATTGCCGGTTTCGACGACGAACTCGCCCAGGTCATCCGTGACGAGGCGGTCCGCCAGGAAGAGCACATCGAGCTCATCGCCTCCGAGAACTACGCCAGCCCGCGGGTGCTCGAGGCCCAGGGCTCGGTGCTGACCAACAAGTACGCCGAGGGTTATCCCGGCAAGCGCTACTACGGCGGCTGCGAGTACGTGGACAAGGCCGAGATGATGGCCATCGAGCGGGTCAAGGAGCTGTTCGGCGCCGATTACGCCAATGTCCAGCCCCACTCCGGCTCCCAGGCCAACGCGGCGGTGTACATGGCGCTGCTGGAACCGGGCGACACCGTGCTCGGGATGAGCCTGGCCCACGGCGGCCACCTCACCCACGGGGCCAAGGTCAACTTCTCCGGCAAGATCTACAAGGCGGTGCAGTACGGCCTGGACGAGTCCACCGGCGAGATCGACTACGCCCAGGTGGAGCGGCTGGCCCGCGAGCACAAGCCGAAGATGATCGTCGCCGGCTTCTCCGCCTACTCCCGGGTGGTGGACTGGCAGCGTTTCCGCACCATCGCCGACGAGGTGGGCGCCTGGCTGATGGTGGACATGGCCCACGTGGCCGGCCTGGTGGCGGCGGGCGTCTATCCGAACCCGGTGCAGATCGCCGATGTGACCACCTCCACCACCCACAAGACCCTGCGCGGCCCCCGTGGCGGCATCATTCTCGCCAAGGCCAATCCGGAGGTGGAGAAGAAGCTCAACTCGCTGGTCTTCCCCGGCACCCAGGGCGGCCCGCTGATGCACGTCATCGCCGCCAAGGCGGTGGCCTTCAAGGAGGCGCTCGAGCCGGAGTTCAAGGCCTACCAGCAGCTGGTGGTGGACAATGCCCGGGCGATGGCCGGGGTGTTCATGGATCGCGGCTTCGAGGTGGTCTCCGGCGGCACCGACAACCACCTGTTCCTGGTGAGCCTGATCGGCCAGGGCCTGACCGGCAAGGATGTGGACGCCTGGCTCGGCGCGTCCAACATCACGGTGAACAAGAACAGCGTGCCCAACGATCCCCAGTCGCCCTTCGTCACCTCGGGCATCCGTGTGGGCACCCCCGCGGTGACCACGCGCGGCTTCGGCACGGCGGAGTGCGTCGAGCTGGCCGGCTGGATGTGCGACGTGATCGACGCCCGCGGCGATGCGGCGGTGGTGGAGCGCGTCAAGGGGCAGGTGCTGGCGCTCTGCCGGCGCTTCCCGGTCTACGAGAAGTAACCAGGAGTGCGGGGCCGCGGGCCCGGGGCGCAGGTCCCGGAATCCGCGGTCCTTGCCCACGGGTCGTTCCCATGCGCTGCCCCTTCTGCTCGGCCCAGGACACCAAGGTCATCGACTCGCGCCTGTCCAACGACGGCGACCAGGTGCGCCGTCGCCGCGAGTGCCTGACCTGCGGCGAGCGCTTCACCACCTACGAGAGCGCGGAGCTGCTCATGCCCCGGGTGGTGAAGCGCGACGGCAGCCGCGTCCCCTTCAACGAGGAGAAGCTGCGCGGAGGCATCCTGCGGGCGCTGGAGAAGCGTCCGGTGGACACCGAGCAGGTGGAGGCGATGATCAATCGCATTCTCCACCGCATCCGCGCCGCCGGCGAGCGCGAGGTGGCCTCCGGCGCCATCGGCGAATGGGTGATGGACGAACTGCGGGAGGCGGACCAGGTGGCCTACGTGCGCTTCGCCTCGGTCTACCGCAGCTTCGAGGACGTGAACGCCTTCCGCGAGGAGATCGAGCGGCTGGAGCGCGCGCCCTCCGCCGAGGCGCGCCGCCAGCAGCTCGACCTGCTCGGCGGCAAGGGGCAGGACAATGATGAGTGAGGGGCGCTTCAGCGCCGCGGACCACGGCTACATGGCCCGGGCGCTGCGCCTGGCCGCGCGCGGGCTCTATACCACCGATCCCAATCCGCGGGTGGGCTGCGTGCTGGTCCGTGACGGCGCGGTGGTGGGGGAGGGCTGGCACGAGCGCGCCGGCGAGCCCCATGCGGAGGTGAACGCCCTGCGCGCGGCGGGCGCCGACGCCTGGGGCGCCACCTGCTACGTGACCCTCGAGCCCTGCGCCCACCACGGGCTGACTCCGCCCTGCGCCGAGGCCCTGGTTTCGGCGGGCGTGGCGCGGGTGGTCGCCGCCATGGAGGATCCCAACCCGGCGGTGGCCGGGCAGGGGCTGGCGCGGCTGCGCGCGGCGGGCATCGCGGTGGAGCACGGCCTGCTGGCGGACCAGGCCGAGGCCCTGAATCCGGGCTTCCTCAAGCGCATGCGCGGCGGGCGTCCCTATGTCCGCTGCAAGCTGGCCATGAGCCTCGACGGCCGCACTGCCATGGCCTCGGGCGAGAGCCAGTGGATAACGGGCCCGGAGGCGCGCCGCGACGTACAGCGGCTGCGGGCGCGCAGTTCGGCCATCCTGACCGGCGCCGGGACGGTGCTCGCCGACGACCCCTCCTTCACGGTGCGCGCCGCGGAGCTGGGCGGGGACGAGCCGGCGGGCGGGTTGCGCCAGCCCCTGCGGGTGGTGGTCGATCCCCACCTCAGCACGCCGCCGACGGCGCGGATGCTGAGCCTGCCGGGCTCGACGCTCATCCTTACCACCAGCGACGACACGGCGGAGGCCGATGCCCTGCTGGCGGCGGGGGCGGAGGTGGCGCGGCTGCCGGGCACGCCGGACACGGTGGACCTGGATGCCGTGCTGGAACTGCTCGGTCAGCGCGGGATGAACGAGGTGCACCTGGAGACCGGGGCGACGCTGGCCGGCGCCATGCTGCGCGCCGGCCTGGTGGACGAGCTGGTGGTCTACATGGCGCCGCTGCTGCTCGGCGACGGGGCGCGCGGCTTGTTCCACCTGCCGGGACTGGCTAGCATGGCCGACCGGGTCGAGCTGGAGATCGTCGACCTGCGGGCGGTGGGCCGCGACTGGCGCATCAGCGCGCGGGTCGCCACCCGCTCCGCCGCGGCGCAATCCTGACGGGGAGCACGAGACAGATGTTCACAGGCATCATCGAGGCGGTGGGGCGCATCGCCGCCATGGAACCGCGGGGGCAGGACTCCCGGGTGCGGGTACAGACCGGCAAGCTCGACCTGGGCGACGTGCGGCTGGGCGACAGCATCGCCGTGAACGGCGTCTGCCTGACCGTGGTGGACCTGCCGGGCGACGGCTTCTGGGCCGATGTCTCCGGCGAGACCCTGGCGCGCACCGCCTTCGCCGACCTGGCGGTGGGGGGGCGGGTGAACCTGGAGAAGGCGCTCACGCCCACCACCCGCCTGGGCGGGCACCTGGTCAGCGGCCACGTGGACGGCGTGGGCCGGATCGTCGAGCGCAGCCCCGCCGGCCGCTCGGTGCGCTTCGTCATCGAAGCCCCCGCCGGGCTGGCGAAGTACATCGCCGAGAAGGGCTCCATCTGCGTCGACGGCATCAGCCTGACCGTCAACGGGGTGGACGGGGCGCGTTTCACCCTCAACATCGTTCCCCACACCCTGGAGGAGACCACCATGGCCGATTTCCAGCCGGGCCGGGCGGTGAACCTCGAGGTGGACATCATCGCCCGCTACCTGGAGCGGCTGCTGCTGGGTGAGCAGGCCGCCGAGAGCGGGGCCGGGGGCATCACAATGGAATTCCTGGCCCAGCACGGGTTCATGAAATAGGCTGCGGCCGGACGGGAGCGGGAGACAGCGGGTCAATGGCGCTGAACAGCATCGAAGAAATCATCGAGGACATCCGGCAGGGCCGGATGGTCATCCTGATGGACGACGAGGATCGCGAGAACGAGGGCGACCTCATCATGGCCGCGGAGAAGGTGTCGCCCGATGACATCAACTTCATGGCCCGCTATGGCCGCGGCCTCATCTGCCTGACCCTGACCCGGGAGCGTTGCGAGCGGCTCAAGCTGCCGCTGATGGTGAGCAACACCGGCGATATCCACTCCACCAACTTCACTGTCTCCATCGAGGCGGCCCGGGGGGTGACCACCGGGATCTCCGCCGCCGATCGCGCCACCACGGTGCAGGCCGCGGTGGCGCCCGGGGCGGGTCCCGACGACATCGTCATGCCCGGCCACATATTCCCGCTGATGGCCCAGCCCGGCGGGGTGCTGGCCCGCGCCGGCCACACCGAGGCGGGCTGCGATCTCACCCGCATGGCGGGGCTGGAACCGGCGGCGGTGATCGTGGAGATCCTCAACGAGGACGGCACCATGGCACGGCGTCCCGACCTGGAGACGTTCGCCCGCACCCACGGGCTGAAGATCGGCACCGTGGCCGAGCTGATCCAGTACCGGATGCAGAACGAGAAGAGCGTGGAGCGGGTGGGCGAGTGCAGCCTGCCCACCGAGTACGGCGAGTTCCGCCTGGTGAGCTACCTGGACGTGGTGGACCAGCAGATGCACCTGGCGCTGGTCTACGGCGAGGTGGATCCGGCGGCGCCCACCCTGGTGCGGGTGCACCTGCGCGACACCCTGACCGACGTGCTCGGCGGCCGGCGCCAGGATGCCCATCGTCCCTTCGCCGAGAGCCTGCGCCGCATCGCCGCGGCCGGCTCCGGGGTGGCGGTGCTGCTCCAGTACCCGGAGCCGCCCCAGGCGATGATCAAGCGCATCCGCAACTATGCCCTGGCCGACCGGGGCGTCAATCTGCCCTCGCCGGAGGATGACGGCAACCTGCGGGTCATCGGCATCGGCTCGCAGATCCTCGCCGATCTCGGCGTGCACAAGATGCGGGTGCTCGGCACCCAGCGCAAGATGCCCGGCCTCTCCGGCTTCGGCCTCGAGGTGGTCGAGTACGTCTCCTGAAATCAACCGGAGCCACGCAGGGACCGGGACTGGACTGGAAAGATTCTTTGTTAACCGCAGATTACGCTGATTGACGCAGATTATTCGCTGCAGGACGAGCCGCCCGTTGACAATCCGGGACTGGTAAACGGCGGTCGACCCTGTACCGGTCGCACGGGACCGGGTCTGCATCCGCCAGTGGCACCATCAACAACCCGCTGTGTTTTTTTAAATCTGCGTAATCTGCGGATAAAAAGTCTTTTCACGACCTGCGTGGCTTCGTGGTGAAATAGTCAACTGAGCGAACAATTTACAAGGGGTGGGAAATGGCTGAGATCAAGACCGTGGAAGGTGGGCTGACGGTGAGCGGGGCGCGCTTCGCCATCGTGGTGAGCCGGTTCAACAGCTTCGTCGTCGAGAGCCTGCTGAGCGGCGCCCTGGACGCGCTGCGCCGCCATGGGGCCGAGGATGCCGGTATCGAGGTGGTGCGCGTGCCCGGCGCCTTCGAGATGCCGCTGGTGGCCCAGAAGCTGATGCAGAGCGGCAGGCATGACGCCGTCATCGCCCTCGGCGCGGTCATCCGCGGCGGCACGCCCCACTTCGACTACGTGGCCGGCGAGTGCACCAAGGGCCTGGCCCAGGCCTCCCTCGCCACCGGGGTACCCGTGGCCTTCGGCGTGCTCACCACCGACACCATCGAGCAGGCCATCGAGCGGGCCGGCACCAAGGCCGGCAACAAGGGCGCCGAGGCGGCCATGACCGCCATCGAGATGGTGAACTTGATGCGCAGCCTGGATGCCTGAGACCATGACCGGGAGCGGCGATCAGCCCCGGGCCCGCAACCGCCAGGCCCAGATAGCCGCGCGGCGCCGCGCGCGCCGGATGGCGCTGCAGGCGCTCTACCAGTGGCAGCTCAACCCCCAGGACGCGGTGGAGATCGAGCTCCAGTTCCGGGCCGAGCAGGAGATGGACAAGGTGGACGTGGACTACTTCCACCACCTTCTGCAGGGCGTGTTGGAGGAGCAGGACACCCTGGACGGCTACATCGAGCCCTACCTGGACCGGCCGCTGGCGGAACTGGACCCGGTGGAGCGGGCGATCCTGCGCCTCGGCGCCTACGAACTCGCACGACGCCCGGAGGTTCCCTACGTGGTGGCCATCAACGAGGGGGTGGAGCTGGCCAAGACCTTCGGCGCCGAGCAGAGCCACCGCTACGTCAACGGCATCCTCGACAAGCTGGCGGCGCGCCTGCGCGGCGCGGAGGTGCGCGCCCGGGGCGGCTGAGCGCCCGGGCGGCGGGTCGCACATGGCGCTGTCAGAGTTCGATCTCATCGCCCGCTACTTCAGCCACGCCGGCACGCTGCGGGAGGACGTGGCGCTCGGGGTGGGGGACGACTGCGCCCTGCTGCGCCCGCCGGCCGGGCAGCTGCTGGCGCTGACCACCGACACGATGGTGGACGGCGTCCACTTTCCCCACGCGACCCGCCCCGGGGACCTCGGCCACAAGGCCCTGGCGGTCAACTTGAGCGATCTCGCCGCCATGGGCGCCGAGCCCGCCTGGGTGACCCTCGCCCTGACCCTGCCCGCGGCGGAACCGGCGTGGCTGGAAGCCTTCGCCGGCGGCTTCGCGGCGCTGGCCCGGGAGCACGGGGTGGCGCTGGTGGGGGGCGACACCACCCGCGGCCCCCTCTCCGTGACGGTCCAGGCCCACGGTTTCGTCCCGCCCGGGCAGGCCCTCACCCGCGGCGGCGCGCGCCCCGGCGACCTCGTCTACGTCACCGGCACCCTCGGTGACGCGGGCCTGGCCCTGCTCGCCCTGCAGGGGGAGATACGGCTTGCCGGCCCGGACCTCGCCGTCGTGCGCGAGCGCCTCGATCGCCCCCGGCCGCGGGTGGAAGCGGGGCTGGCCCTGCGCGGCATCGCCAGCGCCTGCATCGACATCTCCGACGGGCTGGCGGCCGATCTCGGTCACATCCTGGAAGCCTCCGGCGCCGGGGCCACCCTGTACCTGGAGCGGCTGCCCGTCTCGGTCACGCTGGCGGCCCGCCTGGCGGCCGCGGGCGGCTGGAGCCTGCCGCTGAGCGGCGGCGACGACTACGAACTCTGCTTCACCGTGCCCGCCGCGCGCCAGGGGGAGGCGGAGCGGGCGCTGGCCGCCGCCGGCTGCCCGGCCGCCTGGGTGGGGGTGATCGAGGCCGCTCCCGGCCTGCGCTGCGTGACGCCGGAGGGTGACCGCGTGGATGCGGGCCGCGGCGGTTGGCAGCACTTCGGGGGCTGACGCCGTGGCCCGCCTTTCGCCCCCGCCCGCCCGCCAGCTCCTGCGCGACCCTCGCCTCCTGCTCGCCTTCGGCTTCGGCAGCGGGCTGGCGCCATGGGCGCCGGGAACCTTCGGCACGGCGGTGGCGGTGCCCCTCTACCTGCTGATCGCGCCCCTGCCCCTGGCCGCCTACCTGGCGCTGGCGGCGCTGGTCATTCTCGCCGGGCCCCATCTGTGCGGCCATGCCGCCCGTCGTCTCGGCGTCCACGACCATCCGGGCATCGTCTGGGACGAGATCGCCGGCTTCCTGATCACCATGGCGGCCGCCCCGGCGGGCTGGCCGTGGGTGTTGGCGGGTTTCCTGCTGTTTCGCCTGTTCGATATCTGGAAGCCGTGGCCCATCCACCTCGCCGACCGGCACGTGCCGGGCGGTTTCGGCATCATGCTGGACGACCTCATCGCCGGGGCCTACGCCTGGCTTGCGCTCCAGGCCCTGCAGCGTCTGGTCACGTGGTACGCCTGAAGCTGCGGTGATTCTCCGCTGCCCGCGCGGGCGGCGCCCGCAGCGGCGGGTGACGGCCTCAGAAGTCGTTGTCGTCGTGCAGCTCGAGCTCGCCCCGCCAGACCGCGATCACCATCACCGCCTCGTTCAGCCACGGGTGGAGCTCGGTCTCCAGGTCGGCGAACGCGGTGTCGGCGTCGAGAAAGACCAGTTCGCAGAGGCTGATGTCGTAGACGTCGTCGTGCCAGGTGATACCGCCCTCGAGGTCGGCCGGGTTGTCCGGCTCCATCCCGGTGAACCAGCGCGCCACGAAGCGGGGGGCGCCCAGGTGCGCCACGTGCCCCTCGTCCACGCTCTGGTACTGATCGAAGGGGGAGTGGCCCACCACCCACAGGGGCGTCTCGAAGGCGCGGTTGCCCTCGCGGGTGACCAGTTCGGTGCTGTGCTGGAATTCGTACATTGTGCGTGAATGCGTGAGTGCGTGAGTGCGTGAATGCGTGAATGCGTGAGTGCGTGAATGCGTGAGTGCGTGAGTGCGTGAGTGCGTGAGTGCGTGAGTGCGTGAATGCGTGAATGCGTGAATGCGTGAATGCGTGAATGCGTGAATGCGTGAGTGCGTGAGTGCTTGCGGCCGTTCTGCGGCTACCTGGGCCGCACTTTCTGCAACTGCAGATTACACCGATTTATGCAGTGTTTCGCAGGTATGCCGTTTGCGCCACTGCTGTTGAACGCCGGTCCGGGTGCCGTGCACCTGTGTGTCCCGAAGCACCCATATCGGCATTGGAGACCACCGGGAAGTCCTGTCAATCCTGCAAAAATCCTGTGAATCCTGTCCATTCCCGGCCGCATTCAGCCGAAGACGCCGCCCTGGACCAGGAACATGTACAGCCCGGTACCGGCGCCGATGCTGAGCAGGGCGTTACGGCGCCAGAGGTGGAGTCCGACGACAGCGGCGAGGGCCAGGGCCTCGGGCAGGCCATGGGGCGCCGTGGTCAGGGGGATGTCCTTGAGGCAGTAGAGCAGCAGCAGGGTCATCACCGCCGGCGGGAGCACCCGGCCCAGGTAGAGCAGGGTGGGGTGCTCGGCGCCGCGGGCGAAGAGCAGGAAGGGCAGGGCGCGGGTGAGCAGCGTCGCGCCCGCCATGACCCCGATGACGGCGATCAGGTAGAGCGTGGCGTCCATTGGCGGGTCTTTCCGTGGGCGATGAGAATGGCGGTCGAAAGCGCGATGGAGAGCAGCAGCATGTGTTCCTGGCGGAGCAGCGCCAGGGCCAGGAAGCCGCTGCCCAGGGCCACCAGGAACGGCAGCAGGGCGCGGGTGGCCCGGTACTGCTCCAGCACCAGCACGGCGAACAGGGCGGTGAGGGTGAATTCGAGGCCGGTGGTGTCGAAGCTCACCGCCTGCCCCAGCAGCGCGCCCAGGGTGCAGCCACTGACCCACCACAGCTGGTTCAGCCCCGTGACCCAGAGGTCGTAGCTTACCCGCGGCACTCCGTCCGGCGGCCGGGTGCCGGTGAGCAGGGAGTAGGTCTCGTCGGTGAGGCCGAAGACGAGATAGAACTTGCGCCAGCCGCCGACACGGAAGCGGGTCAGCAGCGACAGGCCGAAGAACAGGTGGCGCGAGTTGAGCAGGAAGGTGGTGATCGCCACCTCCAGCAGGCCGGCATGGGCCGCCAGCAGCCCCACGGCAAGGAACTGGGCGGCGCCGGCGAAGACCAGCAACCCCATGAGGGTGGCGAAGTACCAGGGGTGGCCGAGGCCGTCGAACAGCAGACCGAAGGCGATGCCCAGCGGCACGTAGCCGAACAGGACCGGCAGGCTGGCGCGCAGCGCCGCCGCGGCCGGCGAGGAATGGGACACGGGTTCCCTCCCGGGAGCGGAATGAAGGGGTCAAAGGATAGGCCCGGTGCGGGGCCCGGGCAAGACGGTCTTTCACCAAACGACTTCAACGCCAACACACCAGGAGAGCGACGGGCAGGCATACGCCATCCCGCCGCCGTCGTCATTGCGATCATTGCCTGCTGGGGAGAGAAGTTGTGTGCCCGGGCCTGCGCTGTTGCGGTGCCGGCCTCAGTTCTGGGGCAGGGTCAGGGCGTACTTGGCGATCTTGCGATCCAGGGCCGGGCGCGAGATGCCGAGGATCTCGCAGGTGTGGCCCTTGTGGCCGCCGGTGTGGTTCAGCACCCGCTGGATGTGCTCCGCCTCCACCTCGTCCAGGCTCTTCAGGGGCGCCTCCGCCGCAGCGGCGCCGGCGGCCGGGGGCGGTTCCACGCCGGGGCCGCTGGGCAGCAGGTCGGGGGTGAGCAGGCCGTCGCGGGCATGGACCATGGCCTGGGTGAGGACGTTCTCCAGCTCCCGCACATTGCCGAGCCAGGGGTAGCGCAGCAGCGCCTGCTCGGCGCCGTCGGTGATGTGCAGGGGCGGCTTGTGGATCTTCTTGGCGGCCTTGGCCATCAGCGCCTGGGCCAGCAGCGGGATGTCCTCGCGCCGTTCGCGCAGTGGCGGCAGGTGGACGGTGACCACGTTGAGGCGGTAGAGGAGATCCTCGCGGAAGCGCTTTTCCCTGACCTCCTGCAGCAGATCGCGGTTGGTGGCGGCGATGATGCGGGCGTTGGTGGTGAGTTTCTGGTTGCCGCCCACCCGCTCGAAGGTTCCCTCCTGCAGAATCCGCAGCAGCTTGGCCTGCAGGGGCAGGGCCAGCTCGCCGATCTCGTCCAGGAACAGGGTTCCGTCCCGGGCCAGCTCGAACTTGCCCACCTTGCGCTCCACGGCCCCGGTGAAGGCGCCCTTCTCGTGGCCGAACAGCTCGCTTTCCAGCAGGGTCTCGACGATGGCCGCGCAGTTCACCGCCACGAACGGACCGGAGAGCCCGCTGTGGGCGTGGATCAGGCGCGCCACCACCTCCTTGCCGGTGCCGCTCTCGCCGCTGATGAGGACGTTGGCGTGGCTGGCGGCGGTGAGCGCGATCTCCTTGCTCACCTTCAGCATCGCCTCGCCGCGGCCGATGAAGTCGCTGGTGGTGCGCGGGTGGGCCGGCTCCTCCTGCAGCACCCGTAGCTCGCGCCGGAGCCGCCGGGACTCCAGCGCCCGGCCCATGACCAGCTCCAGCTCCTGGGTTTTCACCGGCTTGTGGACGAAGTCGAGCGCGCCCTCCTTGATGGCCTCGATGGCGAGATCGAGGTCGTGGAGCCCGGTCATCATGATGACCGGCAGTTCCGGGTCCTCGGCGCGCAGGCGCCGCAGCAGCTCGATCCCGCGCCCGTCGGGCAGGTGCTGGTCGAGCAGCACCAGGTCCACGGCGTGGGAGGCGAGGTGCGCCTCGGCCCCGGCGCAGGTGGAGGCGATGGCGGTGCCGTAGCCCTGCTCCTCGAAGTGCAGGGCCAGCAACTCCGCCAGGGCCGCGTCATCCTCGACGATCAGCAGCTGTGTGCTCATTGCGTCTCCATCCTGTCCGGATGCCTGATTGTCGCCATACAGGCACAGGGTACACAGAATGCGGGCAAAGGCCGATCAATCGCGGGTGCCGCGACGGCCCGATGCTTTTTGATAGACCCGGTTCAGCAGCGGAACCTTTCCCGCGCCATCACTGCCACAGGTCCACCGTCTCGCCCCGTTCGCGCATTGCCTCGGTGCGCCCCTGCAGGTAGCGTTGGAAGTTGGGCTGCTCCCGGTAGGCGCCGTCCGCCACGTAGCTCAGGCCGTTGACCAGGTGGAAGGGGCGCAGGTAGGCCTCGTTGCGGAACACTTCGCGGCCCGACACATCGAAGAACACCAGCGTGGGCGCGTACTGGACCCCGAGGCGGTCGGCCCACTGCCGCGCCGTGGTGCGCTCCCCCGCGGGCGTCATCACCGGCGTGTCGCTCCACATGTCCAGCTGCACCACCTGGAAACGCTCCAGGGCCGCGCGCACCTCGGGCCGGGTGAAGGCCTCGGTGTGCAGTTCGTCGCAGGCGGGGCAGGCCCGCTGCTCGAACAGCACGGCCAGCGGCCGGTCGGCCGCGGCGCGGCTGCGGTCGAGCTGGTGCGGGGGCGGGCTGAAGAAGGGCTGCGGGTGCAGCTCGCCGCTGGCGGGAGCCGGCGCCCGCTCCGCCAGGAAGGTGCGGAAGCTGGCGGGCTTGTCGCCGCCGGGGGCCGCGTAGTCCAGCGCCACCGCGTACTTGTGGGGCGGGAAATAGCCGTTGATGCGCAGCGCCACCGCGCCGTCCTCGTCCAAAAACAGCAGGGTGGGGGTGAACTGGACCCCCAGCCCGGCGCTGAAGGCCTTTTCCGTCACGCTCCGGCCGCCGAGATCGGTCACCTCCCGGTCCCCCCAGATGTTGATGGCGATGACGTCGAAGCCGGCGCGGGTCTGCTCCGCCAGGGCCTTCTGCCCCAGGTTGTCCTGCAGCAGCCGGGCGCAGTAGGGGCAGCCGTCCTGGTAGAAGTAGAGCAGCACGCGGCGTCCCTCGGCGCCGGCCTCGGCCACGTCCTCGCGCAGGTCGAGGAACGAGGTCTTGAACCAGGCCGGCTGGCTGTGGAAGCCCGGGTTGACCAGCCCCTCGCCGAGGCTTTCGCCCTCCGCGGCGTCGGCCGGGCCGGCCGGATGGCCCGCGAGCACGGTCGCGAGCAGCGCCGGCGCAAGGGTGCCCGCGCCGATCCGGGACAGAAACATGGCCTTTCCTCCTGTCTGGCACGGGGCGCGGGGCCCCGGCATGGTCGTTCTCCCGCGATCTGCGTCGCGGTCACTATCAGGCGGCGTCGAGGCAGTCGTCGAGGTAGTCGCTGCGGTTGCGGACCGTGGCGAGATAGAGCTTCTCGAACTCCGGCACCACCGAGTCGCGCACCTCGGGCAGGGCGAGCAGGGCGTCGCTCCAGGCCGCCACCCGGGGCAGGATCTCCCGGTCATAGGTGCTGACGAAGCGGTTGAGCATCTCCAGGCGCATGAACAGGGGGGCGAAAGCGGTATCCACCAGGGCCAGCGAATCGCCGTTGAAGAAGGGACCGTCGCCGAGCACCTGCTCCAGCCGCGCCAGCTTGGCTTCCAGGGCCGCGCGGTGGGCCCGGAATTTCGCCTCCTCGGGTGCCGAGGTGATCTGCATGTGATCCCCCCAGCAGTCGGAAGCGAACTCGATCCAGGCCCGGTTGATGGCCCGCCGGACCGGATCCTCGGGGTGCATCCGTCCCGGTGTGACCTCGTCGATGAACTCGTTGATGACCGCGGACTCGAAGATGGCATGGCGGTTGTCGACCCGCAGCACCGGGACCTTGCCCAGGGGCGAGATTTCGCTGAACCACGCCGGTGGGCTGTTGAGGTCGATGTAGGTGATGGTGTGGGGCACCTGCTTGTGCAGCAGGGTGATGACCGAGCGCTGCACGAACGGGCAGAGCTTGAAACTGATGAGCTCGAGTTCCACGATATCTCCTCGCGAAGCAGTCAGAATGATGGCTATCCATGGTAGGTTCAGCGCCCCGGGCGGGCAACCCGACAGCCTACCGGGTCATGTGACGGGAGACGCAGCAGGATGGAATTCTACGCCGATGTACCGGTGACGGCCTCCGCGGAGGCGATCCAGGCCCGGGTGGTCATCCCCGCCCTGCCGCGGCTGTGCGCCTCGGTGGACACGGTGATCGAACATGCCGGGGAGCGGGGGCGCATCTACTGCCTGTGGGGCGAGTTCGCGGTGGAGCGCCAGCTGATCCGCCAGGGGGTGCGCTTTGCCCTGCCCGGTTGCCCCAACGCCCTGGCCTGGACGGTTACCGGGGAAGAGGGCGGTGTTCGGGTCCACTGCACCATCAACCGTCCCGCACACGATCCCGACTTCATCGAGTCCATCGAGGCCTTCGTGGCCGACTGGACGGCGGGGCTGGGTGCGGCGCTGGCGCCGGACGAGGCGGTGGCATGACGCGCCGCGCCATTCTCGCCGGGGCGCTGCTCGCGGCCGGATCCGCCGGCGCCGGCGAGGCGACGGTGGAGGCGGTGGAGCTGGTGCCCGGCAGCGGCGGCTGGGCCGCCCGCGTGACCCTCCGCCATGCCGATGCGGGCTGGGACCACTACGCCGACGCCTGGCGCCTGGTGGGCGAAGACGGCGCGGTCATCGGCACCCGCACCCTCTACCATCCCCACGTGGACGAGCAGCCCTTCACCCGCAGCCTGGACGGCCTGCGGATCCCCCCGGACGCCCGCGCCGTGACCGTACAGGGCCACGACAAGGTCCACGGTTGGGGGGCGCCGCTGTCCATCGACCTGACCCGGGACGCGGGCCCGGGCTGGCGCATCCGGCGCTGAAGCCATGATCGGACATCCGCGGCTGTGGGGTGTGCTGGCGCTGCTGGCCGGTGTCTACGGCACGGCCGCGGCCGTGGACCAGGTCTCGGTGCAGGGGCTGTTCCAGGGCATGGCGGTGGTGCGCATCGACGGCACCGACCGGCTCCTGCGCGCCGGACAGCGCAGCCCCGAGGGGGTGCGGCTGGTGAGCGCCGACAGCGAGCGGGCGGTGCTGGAGGTGGAGGGGCGGACGCTGACCCTCGGGCTCGGCAGCGACGTGAGCACGGCCCTGGCCACGCCCGAGACCAGTACGGCGCGGATACCGCGCGACGCCAGCGGCCTCTACCGCACCATCGGCAGCATCAACGGCCAGACGGTGCGCTTCCTGGTGGACACCGGTGCCACCCGCGTCTCCCTCAACGCCGCCGAGGCGCGTCGCCTGGGTATCGACTACCGGGTGGTGGGCGTGCCGGTGGGGGTGGTCACGGCCTCGGGCTACGAGGAGGCCTGGCGCGTGCGCCTCGACCGTGTGCGGGTGGGCGGCGTGGAGCTGCGCGGGGTGGAGGCGGTGGTCCTGGACGGGCCGCTGCCCGCCGAGACGCTGCTGGGCATGTCTTTCCTGCAGCGCCTGGAGCTGCAGGACCAGGGCAACATGCTGGTTATCACCCAGCGCCACTGACCGGCCCGGGGGGGGCGGGCGGCGGTCAGCCCTGCGCGGCCCGCTCCTTGTCCATGCTGATGAGGGCGTAGGCGGAGTGGTTGTGGATCGACTCGAAGTTCTCCGATTCCACCACGTAGGCGCTGATGCGCTCGTCGGCGTTCAGCCGTGCGGCCACGTCGCGCACCATGTCCTCCACGAACTTGGGGTTGTCGTAGGCGCGCTCGGTCACGTGCTTCTCGTCGGGTCGCTTGAGCAGCCCGTAGAGCTCGCAGGAGGCCTCCTGCTCCACCAGGTCGATGATGTCCTCGATCCAGATGAAGCCGCGCGTGCGGGCGGCGACGGTGACGTGGGAGCGCTGGTTGTGGGCCCCGTAGTCGGAGATCTTCTTCGAGCAGGGACAGAGGCTGGTGACCGGGACCACCACCTTGAGATCCATGGAGATCTCGCCGTTGTGCGCCTCGCCGATGAAGCTTACCTCGTAGTCCATCAGGCTCTGCACCCCGGAGATCGGCGCCTTCTTGTTGACGAAGTAGGGGAAGGTCATCTCGATGTGCCCCGATTCCGCCTCCAGCCGCTGGGTGACCTCCACCAGCATCTCCTTGAAGGAGTCCACCGTGATCTCGCGCTCGTGCAGGTTGAGGATCTCCACGAACCGCGACATGTGCGTGCCCTTGAAGTTGTGGGGCAGGTTCACGTACATGTTGAACATGGCCACGGTGTGCTGCTCGCCGCCGTCGCGATCGGCGACGCGGATGGGGTGGCGGATATCCTTGATGCCCACCTTGTCGATGGCGATGCGCCGGGTGTCCTGGCTGCTCTGCACGTCGGCAATGGACTTCTCGGGTCGGTTCATGGTGCAGGATCCTCTGTATGGCGAGCGCCGGCACCCGTCGTTCTCCCCGGGGGGACGGCGGGCACCCGCAGGTGCTTGTTGTTGAGCCTCTTCCGCAGCCGGCCAGGGGGCCGGTCCACGCGCTCCTCCGCGTACCCGTGGCTGCGGTCGAAGGGCTCGCTGGCGTTCAGGCAGGGATGAATCGGCCGACCGCCCGGCCGGCGCCGCGCCGCCCGCTCCCCGCCACTCCCGTGGCGGGGAGCGGGCGCGGTCGGAACCGTCGGGGCGGGGCGCGCACTCATGCCGTCAAAACCTGAGTAATTAACTACGACTTTACGGCGGTGGCCGTGGTTTGACAATCGGCGGCGGCCGAAAAGTCCCGTACCGAGCGCTCGATGCCGGCGGCATCCAGGCCCACCTCCGCGAGCAGCTCCTCCCGCCCCCCGTGCTCGAGGAACCGGTCCGGCAGCCCCAGGTTCAGCACCCGGCAGGCGCACCCGGCGGCGGCCAGCAGCTCGTTGACGCCGCTGCCGGCGCCGCCGGCGACGGCGTTGTCCTCCACCGTCACCAGCAGCGCGTGGGTGGCGGCCAGCTCAAGGACCAGGTCCGCGTCCAGTGGCTTGACGAAGCGCATGTTGACCACCGTGGCATCCAGGGCCGCGCCGGCGGCCTCCGCCGGTGGCACCATGGCCCCGAAGGCGAGCAGGGCCACGCCGCGGCCCCGGCGGCGGACCTCGGCCCGGCCCACGGGCAGCGCGGTCATGGTCTCCTCCGGCGTCGCGCCGGGCCCGGTGCCGCGTGGGTAGCGCACAGCGGCGGGGCCGTCGAGGGTGGTGCCGGTGTAGAGCATCTGGCGGCACTCGTTCTCGTCCGCGGGGGCCATCACCACCAGGTTGGGGATGCAGCGCAGGTAGGAGAGGTCGAAGCTGCCGGCGTGGGTGGGGCCGTCGGGTCCGACGATGCCCCCGCGGTCGATGGCGAACAACACGGGCAGGTTCTGGATCGCCACGTCATGGATCAGCTGGTCGTAGGCCCGCTGCAGGAAGGTGGAGTAGATGGCCACCACCGGCCGCAGCCCGTCGCAGGCCATTCCCGCGGCGAGGGTCACGGCGTGCTGCTCGGCGATGCCCACATCGAAGTAGCGGGTGGGGAATTCCTGTGAGAAGCGCACCATGCCCGAGCCCTCGCGCATGGCCGGGGTGATGCCGACGATGCGCGGGTCCCGGTCCGCCATGTCGCACAGCCAGTCGCCGAAGATCCCGGAGTAGGTGGGGCCGGAAACCTTGCCCGGCTCCAGCTTGCCCGTGGCCACGTCGAAACGGCCCACGCCGTGATAGGTGCAGGGATCGCCCTCGGCCGGCGCGTAGCCCTTGCCCTTGCGCGTGACCACGTGCAGGAACTGCGGGCCGCCCAGCTTGCGCAGATTGCGCAGGGTATGCACCAGGGTGGGCAGGTCGTGGCCGTCCACGGGGCCGATGTAGTTGAACCCCAGCTCCTCGAACAGGGTGCCGGGCACCACCATGCCCTTCATGTGCTCCTCGGCGCGGCGCGCCAGCTCCCACACCGAGGGCATCGAGCTCAGCACCTTCTTGCTGCCCTCGCGCATGGTGGAGTAGAGCCGGCCGGAGAGCATCTTGGCCAGGTAGTTCGACAGCCCGCCCACGTTCTTGGAGATGGACATGTCATTGTCGTTGAGGATCACCAGCAGGTCGGCGTCGAGCACACCGGCGTGGTTGAGGGCCTCGAAGGCCATGCCCGCCGTCATGGCGCCATCGCCGATGACCGCCATCACCTTGCGGTTCCTGCCCTCGATGCCGGCGGCCACGGCCATGCCCAGGGCGGCGCTGATGGAGGTGCTGGAGTGACCCACGCCGAAGGTGTCGTAGGGGCTCTCGCCGCGCTTCGGAAAACCCGCCAGGCCCCCCTTGCGGCGCAGGGTGGCCATCGCCTCGCGGCGGCCGGTGAGGATCTTGTGGGCGTAGGCCTGGTGGCCCACGTCCCACACCAGGCGGTCCTCGGGGGTGTTGAAGACGTAGTGCAGCGCGAGGGTCAGTTCGATGGTGCCGAGGCTCGCGGCCAGATGGCCACCGGTCCGCCCCACCGACTCCAGGATGTAGGCGCGCAGCTCCGCGGCCAGGACGGGCAGCCGGGACTCCGGCAGCTCGCGCAGCTGGGCGGGCAGATCGACCTGGTGCAGCAGGGGATAATCGGAAGTCGGCATCAGCGGCGATACAGCTCAAACGGATCAGGAAACAGAAAATGATCGCCTTTCACGGCGTGTCATGCAAGCGGAAAACCATTGGCGGTATCCGCACCGGCGATATTCCGCCTGGATATCAACGGCGTAGCGCGGCCGGCCAGGACACCGGCCCTCAGTGGACCCGCTCGATGACATAGCGGGCCAGCGCCCGCAGCTGATCGGCGCGGGCATCGAACTCCGCCAGCGCCGCGATGGCCAGGGCGCACTGCTCCCGCGCCCGCTCGCGGGCCGGTTCCAGCCCCAGCAGGGCCGGGTAGGTGGGCTTGTTGAGGGCCATGTCGGCGCCCTGGGTTTTGCCCAGGGTGGCGGTATCGCTCTCCACGTCGAGTACGTCGTCCTGGATCTGGAAGGCCAGGCCGATGGCGGCGGCGTAGCGATCGAGCGCCGCCAGCGCGGCGTCGTCCGCCCCTCCGGCCAGGCCGCCGAGGGCCACCGCGGCACGGATGAGCGCCCCGGTCTTGAGCCGGTGCATCCGCTCGAGTTCCGCCAGCCCGATCTCCCGTCCCACCGCCTCCAGGTCGATGGCCTGGCCCCCGGCCATGCCCGCCATGCCGGCGGCTGAGGCGAGCCGGGCGATGAGGGCGATGCGGGTCTCCGCGGAGACGGTCAACCCGGGATCCCGGGCCAGGATCTCGAAGGCCAGGGTCTGCAGCGCGTCCCCGGCCAGGAGCGCGGTGGCCTCGCCGAAGGCCACGTGGCAGGTGGGTTTCCCCCGCCGCAGGGCGTCGTTGTCCATGGCCGGCAGGTCGTCGTGGACCAGGGAGTAGGCATGGATGAGCTCCACCGCGCAGGCCGGGCCGTCCAGGGTCCCAATCCGTCCGCCGGCGGCCTCGCCCGCGGCATAGACCAGGAACGGTCGCACCCGCTTGCCGCCGTCCAGTACCGCGTAGCGCATGGCCTGCTGCAGCGCCGCCGAGGCCGCCGAGGTGGCGGGCAGCCAGCGCGCGAGCGCCGCGTCCACCCGTTGCCGGCAGGTCTCCATGAAGGCCTGCAGCGGAACGGGGTCAGTCTTGCCCGGTGCCGGCATCGAAAGGCTGGGGTTCGGTGGCATCCCGGGCCAGCAGGATTTCCACCCGCTGTTCGGCCTCGCTGAGCGCCTGCTGGCAGGCGCGGGTCAGTTCCACGCCGCGCTGGAAGGCGGCCAGGGAGTCCTCCAGGCTGAGATCGCCCGTTTCCATGCGCTGGACCAGGCTCTCCAGTTCGGCAAGGGACTGTTCGAAATCGAACGCTGTGCTTTTCTTGCGGGCCACGGGCAGGTTTGACAGATGGTGAGAAGGGTCAAAACTTACCCGACCGGGCCGTTCACGGTCAATCGCAATGGTCATGGACAGGCCGGGGCGGGGGTGGTTGCCGCGGTTTCCGGGCGGAGATGTTGACACGGGCGGAGCCGCTGGTTAACTTGGCAAGGAATTTAGACTTGGTCTAAATCAAACCTGAACTAAACTCAGGTTATTCGCGAGCAGTCACTTCATCCAGATGAGGAGGTATCCATGGAACTGAAAGGCAGCAAGACCGAGCAGAGCCTGAAGGAAGCTTTCGCGGGCGAGTCCCAGGCCAACCGCCGCTACCTGTATTTCGCCGCCAAGGCCGACGTGGAGGGCTACAACGACGTGGCCGCCGTGTTCCGCTCCACCGCCGAAGGCGAGACCGGCCACGCCCATGGTCACCTGGAGTACCTCGAGGCCAGCGGCGATCCCGCCACCGGCCTGCCCATCGGCGCCACGGGCGACAACCTGAAGGCCGCCATCGCCGGCGAGACCCACGAGTACACCGACATGTACCCGGGCATGGCCAAGACCGCCCGCGACGAGGGTTTCGACGAGATCGCGGACTGGTTCGAGACTCTCGCCAAGGCCGAGCGGTCCCACGCCAACCGCTTCCAGAAGGCCCTGGACGAAATGCAGGGCTGAGCTCCGGCCGCGCCGCTCCCCCCCCTGGCGGGGGGCGGCGCCACCGGCCCGGAAGGCCCCCCGAAGGAGCGCCGGCCGGGAATGTCCGGTACCTACCCATAACAACACTGCACGAGCAGGGAGATACGCCATGTCCGCACCCACCGGTGGCCCGCGTGAAGGCAGCCTGGAAGCGCCCCAGCGCCATCCCCTGGACTGGAACAATCCCGATTTCTACAACGAGGAGAGTCTGTTCAAGGAACTTGAGCGGGTCTTCGACATCTGTCACGGCTGCCGCCGCTGCTTCAACCTCTGCCAGTCCTTCCCCACCCTGTTCGACGCCATCGACGAGTCCGACACCATGGAGCTCGACGGCGTGGCGAAGCCGGTCTACTGGCAGGTGGTGGATCACTGCTACCTCTGCGACATGTGCTTCATGACCAAGTGCCCCTACGTGCCGCCGCACGAGTGGAACCTGGACTTCCCCCACCTGATGCTGCGCGCCAAGGCGGTGAAGTACCGCAAGGGCGACGTGAAGATGCGCGACCGCATCCTCACCTCCACCGACACCGTCGGCAGCCTGGCCGGCATCCCGGTGGTCTCCGGGGCGGTGAACGCCGCCAACCGCATGAAGCCCTTCCGCAAGGTGCTGGACAAGGTGCTGGGCGTGCATCCCGACGCGCTGCTGCCTGAGTACCACAGCAACAGCCTGAGCAAGCGCCTGCAGGGGCGCAGCTCCAATATGGATGCCGAGCCCGCCGGCGCCACCCGTGGCCGGGTGGCCCTGTTCGGCACCTGCTACGGCGAGCACAACGAGCCGCACCTGGGCGAGGATCTGGTGGCGGTGTTCGAGCACAACGGCATCCCGGTCAGCCTGGCCGGGGACACCCGCTGCTGCGGCATGCCCAAGCTGGAGCTGGGTGACCTGGAATCGGTGGCGAAGGCGAAGGAGTACAATATCCCCCGTCTCGCCCGGCTGGTGGACGAGGGCTGGGACATCGTGGCGCCGGTGCCCTCCTGCGTGCTCATGTTCAAGCAGGAGCTGCCGCTGATGTACCCGGACGACGAGGCGGTGGCGAAGGTGCGCGACGCCATCTTCGATCCCTTCGAGTACCTCGCCCTGCGCCACAAGCACGGCAAGCTCAACACCGAGTTCCGGAACCCGCTGGGCAAGGTGGCCTGGCAGGTCTCCTGCCACCTGCGGGTGCAGAACATCGGCCAGCGCACCCGCGAGATCCTGTCCCTGGTGCCGGACACCCAGGTGCAGGCCATCGAGCGCTGTTCCGGCCACGACGGCACCTACACGGTGAAGAGCGAGTTCCACGAGCACGCCATGAAGATCTGCAAGCCGGTCGTGAACCGGGTCAGGCAGTTCGAGGCCGATCACTACGGCAGCGACTGCCCCATGGCCGGGCGCCACATCCAGAGCGGCCTGGCCGACGGCACCCAGTCCGAACATCCGCTCACCCTGCTGCGCCAGGCCTACGGCATCTGAAACCGAGCCAACAGACGAGTGCGGCGGGGGGCTGCGGCCCCCCGCCTGCCGGAAGGAGAATCCATGTCGAAGAAACTGAGCCGCGAGGACCTGATGAGCCTCGAGCGCTACGCCGCGGAGCGTAACGGCTTCCGGGCGCGGGTGATGGCCCACAAGAAGGATCGCAAGGTCCACCTCGGGCCCAATGCCAGCCTCTACTTCGAGGACACGCTCACCATGCAGTACCAGGTCCAGGAGATGCTGCGGGCCGAGCGGATCTTCGAGGCCGCGGGCATCCAGGAGGAGCTGGACGCCTACAATCCGCTGATCCCCGACGGCGACAACTGGAAGGCCACCTTCATGCTCGAATACGACGACGTGGAGGAGCGCAAGGCGGCCCTGGAGCGGCTCATCGGGGTGGAGGACCGTGTGTGGATGCGGGTGGACGACCACGACCCGGTCTACGCCATTGCCGACGAGGACCTGGAGCGGGAGACCGAGGAGAAGACCTCCAGCGTCCACTTCCTGCGCTTCCAGCTCACCCCGGAGATGGTCGCCGACGCCCGGGCCGGCGCCCCCATCGCCGCCGGCATCGATTTCGAGGGGTTCAGCCACCTGCAGGATCCCCTGCCCGAGGCCACCCGCGCCTCCCTGGTCGCCGATCTCGACTGAGGGCGCGGATATGGCCTTGCCGGGCTTGGGGGCGGTAAGATGGCGGGCCACCGCAGGCCTCAACCGGAGTAAGCCCATGAGATGTACCCTGGCGGTCCTGGCGGCCGTCCTGATCGCCGGCCCGGCCTTCGCGGCCAAGCCCTTCGAGGATGAGCCCCACCGCATCCAGCGCGAGATCGAGGAGCCCGAGCCCTGGAAGGAGGGCAGCTACCAGCTGCCGCCCTATCCGGAGGAGAAGAACCTGGCGGAGGTCGACGTGGCCCCGCCGGGCACCCCCTTCACCTTCGCCGTCGATCGCGAGAACCTCAACGTGGGGGCGGACAACGTGGTCCGCTACACCATCGTCATCACCTCCCGCACGGGGGCGAGCAACGTCCTGTTCGAGGGCATCCAGTGCGCCTCGCCGCTCTACGTGACCTACGCCTACGGCGATGGCGCCGGCGGTTTCCGCGAGGCGGCGGCGCCCGAATGGCGGGTCATCTCCGGCAAGGGCACCGAGTCCTATCGCAAGTTCCTGCGCGAGGACTACTTCTGCGACGTCACCAATACCAACCTGACCCTCGACCAGATCCGGCAGCGGTTCAGGTATCCGGTGCGCGATTCCGGACCGGACCGGATTCCGGCCTGGTTCCGGGGGCGGTGAGCCGGTTGTTCGCGGCGTCCGAACAGACGGAGGCCCGGTCAGACCGGGCCTCCGTCGTTCGGGGGGTGACGCGGGCCGGACCCTACTCCTCGCCGCTTGGCTCCACCATTCCCACTGGCATCACCTGGGCCATCCTGCCGGCGCACCAGCTGACATAGCCGTCCCGGTCCTTCGCGGCGATTCCATTCGCGGCGGCGAACTCCGCGCAGCGGGCCTGGTAGAAGGCCGCCAGGCGCGGATCCCGCTGATCACGCGCGCCGGAGGGGTACTCGACGGAGATCTGGGCGGCCAGGGCCGCCGAGCAGCCGGCCACGGTCAGCGCGGCCAACACGAAACGTTTCATCCGGGCAATCCTCCACAGTCGATGCGGTCCAGGTCTGGGCCTGGTTCAGGGGTGGTCAACGACCTGAAATTAAACGCCAACTAACTGGAATAGAAAGTGAAATCTCGTATTGCTGACAAGCACCAACGGTCATGGAGCCGGCGGGCGGGAGTTGACCGTCACCGCCGCCCATGGTTTGCTTCCGGCAGATCCGACGGGGCCGGATTTTTCCCGCTCCGTCATTCACTTGATGCGGCAGACGGCGGGCGACGATGAGCTGGACGACATTCATGCGCATGGGGCTGGCGGTGGGCATGCTCATGCTCGCCGGCTGCGGTACCGCCCCCAAGGCGCCGGGGCCGGGCGAGGCGCTGCTGGGTCAGATCGAGAGCTCCCACGGTCCCGAGGCGCGGCAGCGGGTGGAGGCCTGGCGCGACCTGGTGGAGCGGGGACAGTCGGTCGCGGAGGGCGAGAAGTTGCGCTCGGTGAACGCCTTCGTCAACCGCCTGGTCTTCGTCGACGACGCTGTGCACTGGGGCCGCGAGGACTACTGGGCCACCCCGCTGGAGACCCTGGTGAGCAACGGGGGCGACTGCGAGGACTTCACCATCGCCAAGTACTACACCCTGCGCAGCCTGCGGGTGCCGGAGTCGCGCATGCGGCTCACCTACGTCAAGTCCCTCACCCTGCAGCAGCCGCACATGGTGCTGGCCTACTACCGCGAGCCGGAGGCCGAGCCGCTGATCCTGGACAACCTGGTCAGGGAGATCCTGCCCGCTTCCAGCCGCCTCGACCTGGTGCCCGTCTACAGCTTCAACACCGAGGGGCTGTGGCTGGCGCGGCAGCGCGCCCGCTCCGAGTACGTGGGCGATCGCGACCAGGTGGGCCTGTGGCGGGAGTTCCTGGCGCGCCTGCAGCGGGAGGAGCGTGACTGGGCCACCCTCTCGCCCTTCCTCGGCAGCGCCCACGCCGCGCAGTAGAAGCCGGACCCCGTCGTTCTGGTGCGCACGGCGCACCCTACGCTGCAGGGTTGCCCCGGCGCGGGAAGCGCTCCGTAGCGTGCGCCGTGCGCACCGTCATCACCCGCTGTCGGCATCCGTTCCCGGTGCTGTGCCGGGGGCGTGTCGGCCCCGGTCTCACGCAGGCGCCCCCGCTTTCCGCTCCTCCGCCCGTGCCAGCTCCCGCCCCAGCAGGGCGAGCTTCCGCCCCGTGCCCCAGCGGTAGCCGGTCACGGCGCCGCTCGCGCGGATCACCCGGTGGCAGGGGATGAGCACGGCCACGGGGTTGGACCCCAGCGCCGATCCGGCCGCCCGGGCCGCGCCGGGATGGCCGGCGAGCGCCGCCAGCCGGCCATAGGAGATGAGCGCCCCCTCGGGCAGGCGCAGCAGCGCCTCCCACACCAGGAGCTGGAACCGGCTCCCGGCCACGTGCAGGGGCGGTCGGGCGATGGCGGGATCGAAGACCCGCCCCATCAGGGCGCGGATGCAGTCGTTGTCCTCCCGCAGCTCCGCACCGGGCCAGCGCTCCGCCAGCGCCGCGGCCGCCGCCCTGCCATCATCCCCATCGGGAAGAAACTCCAGGGCGCGGAGGCCGCGCCCGGTCCAGGCGGCGAAGGCCCGCCCGTAGGGGGTTTCGGCGCTGCCGTGGCGCAGGGTGAGGCCGGCGCCGAGCCGCCGGTATTCGCCCGGGGTCATGCCCTCGGTGGAGATGAACAGGTCGTGGAGACGGCCGGGACCGGAGAGGCCAGCCTCGATGGCCGCCTCGAGCAGCGGGACGGAGTCCCCGAGCCGGGCCTTCAGGTGCTGCCGGGTGATCTGCCGCAGAAAGGACTTGGGGCTGACGCCGGCCCAGCGGGTGAAGAGCCGCTGGAAGTGGTAGGGGCTGAGGCCGGCGCGGTGGGCGAGGGGCTCCAGCCCGGGCTGCTCTTGGTGGTGATCGGCCAGGTACTCGATGGCGGCGCGGATGCGCCCGTACGGCGTGGCGGCTGGGGACATCGGCGTCTCCTGAAGGGGGGTACAGGAGCAGCGTAGCCCGTCACCCGGCCGGGCGCATTCCGATTCTTGCGCCCCGCCGCGTCGGCACGGGGGGCGGACGCGGCGGGGAGGCTTCGGCCCCGCCGGCGTTCAGGCGGCCAGTTCCCCGGCCGCGGCGGCCTGGGCTTCCAGGTCGCGGAACTCCTCCAGGACCACGGCCTCGTAAATCTGGCCGATGGTTTCCAGGGCGTCGAGGTCCAGGGTCAGGCCGTCGAAGGTGTCGGCGATGAGCTCCACCAGCTCGGCCCGCTTGTCGGCGTCCATGGCGAGGTCCTCCACCAGGCGCTGCTCGGGCTCCAGCTCATCCATCTCCACGTCCAGGGCCTGGGCGATGGCCGCGCGCAGGGCCATCAGCATCAGGTTCTTGACGGTGTCCAGCTCGTCGTTCCCGGCCTTGAAGCACATGCTCTTGTCCTCTCTGCGTCATCCGGACCCGGACCGATGGCCGGGGTTTCCTTCCCCGTTTCGCGCCGGCTCCGGAGGAAGCCCCGGATGGCGGCCATCGGTCTCGTTTTTGAATATCAGCAGAGACTAATAAACAGATTTTCAGCCGGAATTGCTTTGACCCGGATCAACGAAGACGCGGGAAAGTGACAAATGTGGCCCTGGCGGCGGACACCGTGCCGCCCTACTGGCGGATGCCCTCCACGGAGAGCTCCAGCTCCACCTCCCGGGCGGCCGGCCCCAGGTCGTAGTCGATGCCGAAGTCGGCCAGGGTCAGGGTGGTGGTGCCGTGGAAGCCGCGGCGGTAGCCGCCCCACGGGTCGGGGCCGGCGCCGATGGCGGTGACCTCCAGGGTGACGGGGCGGGTGACCCCGTGGAGGGTGAGGTTGCCCTCCAGCTCCGCGCTCCCGTCGCCGTTCTCGCTGTAGGCGGTGGAGACGAAACGGGCCTCGGGGTGGGCATCGACGGCGAGGAAATCGCCGCTGCGCAGGTGCTTGTCCCGTTCCGCGTGGTTCGTGTCGATGCTCGCGGTGTCGATGGTCACCTCCACCCTGGCGGCGGCGGGGTCGTTCTCGTCGTAGCTGAACCCGCCCTCGAAGGTGTTGAAACGGCCGTGGAGCCAGCTGTAGCCCAGGTGCTGGATGCGGAACTGGACGAAGGCATGGGCGGTGTCGATGACATAGTCCTCCGCCTGGGCCGGCGCGGCGGTGGCCAGGGCGGCGAGGAGCGGGGTCAGGATGGTCAGTCGCATGGGTCTTCTCCTTCTGGTTTGCAGTCGTCTTGCGGGAAGTCAGCGGCCCAGCATGCGCAGCAGGGTCCGGTCGGCGTCGATGAAGTGGTGCTTGAGGGCGGCCAGCGCGTGCAGCGTCGCGAGCCCCACCACGGTGCTGGCCAAGACCAGGTGCACGCTGCCGGCCACATCCTCCTGGCGTTCGATGCCGGTCACCAGGGCCGGGATCGTGAACAGGCCGAAGACCTCCAGCGGCCGGCCGTCGGCGGTGGAGATGAGGTAGCCGGTCGCCATCACCGTCAGTAGCAGGAGGTAGAGCAGGCCATGCGCCAGCGCGGCGCCCCGGCGCTCCCACGGGGCATGGGTGGCGGGTGGGGGCGGGGGCGGCGAGACGAGCCGCCAGGCCAGGCGCAGGATGACCACAGCCAGCAGGGTGACCCCGATGCCCTTGTGCAGCCAGGGGGCGCGGGTGTACCAGGGGTCGTAGTAGGTGAGCCCGGTCATCCACAGGCCGAGGCCGAACAGCCCGAACACGGCCAGGGCCACCAGCCAGTGGAGCAGCACGGACACCGCCCCATAGCGTTCCCTGTCGTTGCGCAGTCCCATCCCCGGAATCCGCCCGTGGGTCAGAAATTGCCGGCCTGGAAGTCGCGGAACGCCTGGCGCAGTTCCGCCTCGGTGTTCATCACGAAGGGGCCCATCCGCGCCACCGGCTCGCCGATGGGGTGTCCCGCCACCAGCAGCAGGCGGCTGGCCGCGGCGGCTTCCAGGGCGGCCCGGCCGCCCTCGCCCAGCACCGCGAGGCTGCCCGCCGCGACGGCGGTGCCGGCGATGGCGACGCTCCCCTCGATCACGTAGACGAACGCGTTCCAGTCCCCCGGCAGCGGCTCCTCGAGGCGGCCGCCGGCCTCGAGGCTGACGTCGAGAAACAGCGCCGGGGTCACCAGCTCGCGCACCGGCCCCGCCGTGCCGCGGGCGGTGGCGCCGGCCACCACCCGCACCCGGGCGCCGTCCCCGCGCGTCTCCTCCGGCACCTGCCGGCGGTCGAACTCCTGGTAGCGCGGCGGCATCAGCTTGTGGGCCGCGGGCAGGTTCACCCAGAGCTGGAACCCGGCCAGCAGCCCGTTCTCCTGCTCCGGCATCTCCGAGTGCACCACGCCCCGGCCGGCGGTCATCCACTGCACCCCGCCCGGCTCGATCACCCCGGCGTGGCCGGCGCTGTCCTCGTGGCGCACCCGCCCGGCCAGCAGGTAGGTGACGGTCTCGAAGCCCCGGTGGGGGTGGGAGGGGAAGCCGCCGATGTACTCCCGCGGGTCGTCGGAGCGGATGTGGTCCAGCAGCAGGAAGGGGTCCAGCAGCGGCAGCTGCGGCCCGCCGATGACCCGGGTCAGGCGCACCCCGGCGCCGTCGGCGGCGGCGTGGCCGCGCACCAGCTGGCGGACGGGCCGGGGGGGGAGGGCGGTCGGATTCCGGGCGCTGTCGTTCATGGGGGGTGTCCCAGTGAATTGCTTGGATAAATTCATTGTGAACCGGCGCATTTGGAAATAAAGTCGCTTTTACTGAATTCATAATTGCGTGAGGCGCAACAATGGATCGCTTCGAAGCCCTGCAGACCTTCGTGGCCGTGGTGGAGGCGGGCCAGTTCAACGCCGCCGCCGAGCGGCTCGGCTGCAACAACTCGGCGGTCTCCCGGCGCATCGCCGAGCTGGAGAACCGGCTCGGCGCGCAGCTGCTGACGCGGACCACCCGCCGCCTCGCCCTCACCGACGCCGGGCGCGTGCTCTACGAGCGGGCGGTGCGGCTGCTGGCGGAGCTGGAGGAGACCGAGCAGTCGGTGGCCGCGGAGCAGGCCGCCCTCACCGGGCGCCTGCGTCTCGCCGCGCCGCTCTCCTTCGGGCTGCTCCACCTGCCATCCATCCTCAACGCCTTCATGGCCGAGCACCCGGGGGTGGAGCTGGATATCCGCCTCGACGACCGGGAGGTGAACCTGGTGGAGGAGGGGGTGGACCTGGCCCTGCGCATCGGCCACCTGGCCGACTCCTCCCTGGTGGCCCGCCCGCTGGCGCCCATCCGCTTCGTCACCTGCGCCAGCCCCGGCTACCTGGCCCGCCACGGTATCCCCCGGGAGCCGGCGGACCTGGCCCGCCACGCCTGCCTGGTCTACGGCTATCTCCCCGAGCCCCAGCTGTGGCGCTACACCGGGCCGGACGGCGGCAGCGTCGCGGTGCGGGTGCCGCTGCGCATGCGCGCCAACAACGGCGACCTGCTGCTCTCCGCCGCCGCGGCGGGGCTGGGCGTCTGCCTGCAGCCCACCTTCCTCGCCTACCGGGCGGTGCTGGAGGGGCGACTGACGCCGCTGCTGCCGGGCTACACCGTCCCCGCCGCCACCGCCTACGCCGTCTACCCCTCCCGGCGCCACGTGCCGCGGCGGGTGCGCGCCCTCATCGGCTACCTGGCCGACCATATCGGCGACCGGCCCTACTGGGACGAGGGGCTGTTCGACGGCGGGGTGGAGGGCGGGAAGCGCTAGGGCGGGGAGCGGGCGGGGCGGGCCCCGGCATGGGGCCCCCGCGCCCTTGTCAACGGCCGCCGGCTACTCGAACAGCTCGTTCTGCATGGAGAGATAGACTTGGTAGGCGTTGCGCCGGTTGGCCTCCGCGAAGGCCGGCAGGTGCTCGAACTCCGACCAGTCCGCCGCCCGGTAGGCCTCGTCGAAGGGCGTCAGCTCCTCCACCGCCGCCCCCATGGTCGCCCGCAGGTGGGCCAGGTAGCGGTAGGTGAGGCCGATGGACTCCACCGGCGCGGCCTGGTGGGCGCCGTGGCCCGGCACCAGCGCCGCCAGCCCGCTGCTGTCCATCCGCCGCAGGGTCTCCAGCCACAGCCGGGTGTTGGTGCTGCCGAGAAACGGCACCCGCCCCTCGAAGATCACGTCCCCCGAGTAGAGCACCCGGTCGTTCTCCACGAACACGGTCATGTCCGCGTCGGAGTGGGCGTCGCCCACCACCGTCAGGCGGAACTCCACCCCGCCCAGGCTGAAACGCTCCTCGTCCGCCACGTAGCGGTCGGGCCACACCAGCCGGGTGGCGTCGTTCACCCAGGGATCGAGGGAGAAACGGCGCTCCTCCAGCCGCTCCCGCGCCACCGGGGCGTTGAGGTAGCGTTCCGCCCCGGCCGGCGCGACCACCTCCGCCCCCTGGTCCCTGAACACCTGCAGCCCGAGGATGTGATCGGCGTGGTAGTGGGTCACCAGCACCTTCACCACCGGCCGGTCGGTGACGGTGCGGATGGTCTCCAGCAGCTTCCAGGCGAGGGAGGGGGTGCCGAGGGCGTCGATCACCACCACGCCCGCGTCGGTCACCACCACCCCGGCGTTGGAGACGAAGCCCTCGTTCTCGATGGCGGTGCCCGCCTGTCCCTGCACGTAGTAGCCGTGCTCGCTGACCCGCTGCAGGGTCATCTCCACGCCGGTGGGGGGATACTCCGCCGCCGGCACGGCGGGCGGCAGGCCGGTGAGCAGGAGCGCAATCAGTGCGGCTCGCGGCAGGGGCATGGGTCGTTCCTCCGGTGGCTTGTCGTGGTGCCGGTCATGTGCCTGACCGTTTGCGGGGGCCGGGGATGATGCATGAGGCGGATGGGGCAACTCAGGGACAGTATAGGAGGGAGGCGCACTAGGGCGGAAAGTCCGATACGGGAGCCAGGCGCCCGGCACCTCGTGCGGGGCGGGGCAGGCCCTATCGGCCGATTTGCTTCAGTGCCGCCTCGACGAATCCGAAGCCGATCCGCTCCTGCTCCAGGCGCAGGCGGTTTCCGATCCGGTCGTGGCGCAGGTCGTCGTAAAGCGCACGCTCCTCGTCGGTCAGCCGGGGCAGGTCGCTGGTCGAGGGTTTTTCCTCCTCTCCCCAGAGCGCCTCGTGGGCCATGAAGGTTTCCCGGTCCATGAGCAGCGATTCCACGTGGGGAAAGTGGTGGCGCAGCCGGTCGAGGATGGCAAAGCCGTGGGTGTCGATATCGCCCCAGTAGTGGACGGGGCAGCGTGCCAGCCACTTCGCCTGTGCAAGAGTCTCCCAGCCATAGCCGGCGCCGAAGATAGCGAGACTGCCGGTCACCGCCGGGAAGGCGAGGAAGTTGATCTCATTTTCTGTGATGAAGACCCGCTCAACCGGGAAATCGAGGGCGGCGAAGCTCTCTGCGTCCAGGCTCAGGTCGGGTCGCGCGGGTCCGGGCAGCAGGGCGAGTCGCTCGTCGAGGGTACGGAAACGGATGTGTGTGGGCTTGTCGCGGAAACCGTAGCGGCGGGCGAATTGGGTGACGCCAGTGTTGCGGGCATCGATGGCCCCGGGCGCCAGGAGGATGTCCAGCCACTCGGTGAGCAGGCTTCGGCGCGACTCGATGTACTTGGTGTGCACTCCGGGCAGGTCCACCTGGCGCAGATAGACCCCGGGCCGCGGGTGTTCCTGCAGCCACTCAACGATATCCAGCAGGCACCCCAGCTCGTCTTCCAGCGGCAGCAGTTGCAGCGGGCGGCGGACCACCCAGGGTTCCAGGCGGGGCTGCCGTGAGCGTAGCGTCTCCACCAGTTCCATGAAGCGCGCCGCTTCGTGTCTCTTGCCAATCAGGCCGAAGGCATCATCCGGGCGGTCGAGCCACAGGGCCTGGGGCAGGGTGTTGGTCCCGTGGACCCGGTGGGTGAACTCACGCCACTGGATGTGGACACCCTGCAGTTCACGCAACCTGGCGATCCAGTTGCGCACTGCCTCGAAGCGGTCGGTGATCTCCGTGGAGGCGGGGCCCTTGAGCCGTAGCCGCAGCGGAAAGGCCGGCTCGCCGGTAATCAGGTGGCGCAGCAGGTCGCCGCGCTCCCAGAGGCGCTGCACCTGGCCGCGAATCGCGGCCCCATCGGTCCAGGGGGTCATCATCGGGTGAACAGTGCCTTCTCTTCCCGGTACTCCTCGATGGTGAGATTGCGCAGCAGCGAAGCGCGGCCGCCCTCGTTGTGGACGAAGCCGACGCTGGAGACGAAGGGTTCGATGATATGGATCTTCTGCAGCGGAGTGACGATCAACAGTTGCAGGTTGAGCTGCTGGAAGAGTCGCAGTCCATACTGGGCCGATTCGTCGGAGCCGCGACCGAAGGCTTCGTCGATCACCACGAAGCGGAAGGAGCGCGAGCGCACAGCCCCCCACTCCAAGCCGAACTGGTAGGCGAGGCTGGCGGCGAGGATGGTGTAGGCGAGCTTCTCCTTCTGGCCGCCTGACTTGCCGCCGGAGTCGGAGTAGTGCTCGTACTCGATATCGTCCTCGCGCCAGCGTTCGCTGGCGGCGAAGAGGAACCAGTTGCGCACGTCGGTCACCTTGGTGGTCCAGCGCCGATCCTGGTCCGAGAGCCCCTCGCGGCCGCGGAAGCGGTCGATGATGGCCTTCACCTGCAGGAATTTGGCCTCGGAGTACTGGGCATCCTCGGAGCCGGTCAGGGCTCCCTCGGTGCAGGCGCGCAGCTCCCCCTGGAAATCGCGTATCTCCGCGTCGGCGGTGGGCTGGAACTCCAGCACGACGTAGCGCCCGGGGTTGTAGTCGATCTGGGTCAGGGAGGTGTTGATCTGGGCGATGCGCTCCCTGATGGTCTCCCGTTCGCGGGCCAGCTGGGCGTTGAAATTGGCGATCTCGTTGATGGTGTTGACGTTCAGCAACTCCTTGAAGCGCGCCTCGAAGCGGGGCAGTGCGTCGCGGTTGAGTTGCTCGAGCAGGTTGTGGTACTCGTGGGCGGCCGCGGGGCTGGCATCGAAGTCGGCCGTCTCCAGTTTGTAGGCCTCCTTGAAGGCCATCATGGCCTGTACGATCTTGTCCCGCAGCCGTTTGAGCTTGTGGTCCTCTTTGTCGATCTCCTCCTGGAGCCATTTTCTCACCTCCTGCTCGCGGTTGTCGCAGGACTCCACGCTGAGCTGGTGCTCGCCCAGGGCCTCCGCGCGCAGGGACTCGAGGCGTTCTGCGAGGGCCGGATCCGGCGGGCTCTCGTCCACCAGGGCCTGGGTCTGTTGCCGCAGGGCCTCGGCATCACTCTGTTTCTGCTCCACCCTGGTGCGTTCGTCACGGGCGGATATGAGATCCTGTTCGACCTGTTCCAGCGTCAGTTTCGCTTCATCCAGCTGTTTGGTGAGCTGCCGCAGGATGTCGGATGCGGCTTCCAGCTTTCTGCGCTCTTCGGTCAGGCGGGCGATTTCGGTGGCCACACTGGCCCAGTCCAGCTCCTCGAAATCGGTGAACTCCTTCAGCCGCTCGAGGGTGACCAGTCGCCCGTTGGCCTCCTCGCGTGCGCTTCTAGATTTCGCAATTTCACTGCCAATTTCTGCCAGCTGGGCCTCGAGCAGGCGCAGTTGCGACTCCAGCGCCGCAATCTTGGCCGTGTTGCTCCAGCCAAGTACGTAGCGGGAGCGGTCGGCGATGTCGTGCCGGTCGTCCTTCTCGTGCCGCCCGCGGGGCTCCTTGACCTGTCCCGCCTGGGTGATGGCACGGGGTTCGCGACGGAACTGCTCCTGGGACGCGCAGCACGCCACGTCGAAGCGGTGTGCCAGTTCCCGTTCCATCCAGTCGTAGAAGGGGGAGTCGGGTTTGATGGCGAGCTTGCGCACCAGCGAGTCGGGGTGCAGGGAGGCGAGATCGCCCCGCTGCGGGGTGTGGACATGGAAATAGACCAGCCGGCCCCGCAGGTGGTTGCGGTCCACCCATTCGGCCACCGCCTTGTAGTGCCGGTCCGGAACCAGCAGCGAGAGACCGAAGTTGTGCAGCAGGCGCTCGGCGGCACCCTCCCAGTCGCGGGCCTCTTCCCGAACCTGCAGCAGTTCGCCGGCGAAGGGCATCTCCTCCTCGTCGATGCCCAGGGCGGTGCAGATGGCGGTCCGGATGCGGACCTGGCGGTCGTCGATGTTGCTGCGCCGCGCTTTCAGGCTGGAGATCTCGGCGCTGCGTTCCGCGTGTTCCTCCCGCCCCTTGCGAAAGGCGAAATCGTACTCGCGCTCAGTGTTCTCCAGCCCGGCGATTTTTTCCCTGAGGGTTTGGGCCTGCCGGTCGAGGTGTGCACGCTGCTCGATGAAACCGTCCACATCCTTCGCCGGTTTCTCGTCGATACGGGCCATCAGTTCGCCATAACGATCCGCCTTGCCGGCCCGCTGCTCCCGCACCCTCTCCCGGGACCGGATCTCGGCCGCCAGCCGCTCCAGGCGATCGCCGCCGTTCTCGGTGATGGAGGTCTTCAGTTCGTCGACCCGGGTGCTCTGTTCATCCTTGCGCTGCTCCAACGTCTTAACCCGGGCATCGAGGCGTGTCCAATCGCCATCGAGGATCTCCAGGCGTCGTTGGAGCAGCCCCACCTTCAGTCCGGCGAAATGGAACCTCAATGCATCGCGGCAGTGTCGTAGCTCCTCGGTGCCCTGTACCAGTTGGTCGTGGTGCTCGCAATCGGCCACCAGGGGAGTGAGCAGTTCCACCTGTCGCTTGGCCTTGAGCACCGCCTCATGGGCGCGGTTGAGGTCGTCGAAATGGCTGATGAGGGCCTGGATGCGGGGGGTGACATCGAAGGGCTCCAGCATGTGGTTGCGCACGAAGTCGGTCAGATTACCCACCGACTTCATGGAGACAGTCTGGAGGAACAGATCCAGCGCCTGCTCGTTGTCGATCCCGAGCCGCCGCCGGAACCAGGCGCTGTACTTCGGGAAACTGTCCTCTATTTCCGCACCCTCTCTGCGCAGCCGCTTGCGCAGTTGTGTGATATCAGAGCCGAAGTTGGAGAAGTGGGTGGCGATGGAGAACTCGCTCTCGGTCCCCACGAAAAAGCGGGCCGGTTGCCCCTGCGGCTCTTTCCAGTAGAAGACCTGTGCCAGGCTCACCGTCTGGTCATAGCCGGCGTTGTGGAAGACCCCGAGGATGACCGAGTAGCTGTTGTGGTCCCGCAGGGCTACGGGGCGGGCGGTGCCCGCCGCCTCGCTGCGCTCCGACTTGTAGTAGCCCAGCACATAGGAGCGCAGCGTCCGCTCCTTGGCATCGGCTCCGGCCGCCTTGTTGTAGGCGATGCGGTGGGCGGGCACCAGCAAAGTGGTGACCGCATCCACCAGGGTGGACTTGCCGGAACCAATGTCGCCGGTGAGCAGGCCGTTGCGGCCATCCAGCTGCAGGGTCCAGACGCGGCCGTCGAAGGTGCCCCAGTTGAACACCTCCAGCCGCCGGAGCCGGAAGCCCGACAGGGTATCGTCGGCCATAAAGTTCAGACCCAGCGTCTGCGGGTCGTTCACGGTTCACCTCCCTGTGGCGTCTCCTCCTCTCCCTCTTCCGTGGCGATTCCCGTGAGCTGGTCCCGGTAGGCCTCCAGCCGGGCATCGAACTCCGCCAGCCACTGGGCATCCACGAAGGCCTTGAGGATGCGCTGCACCTCATAGCTCTCCGTACCATCGGTGACTTTTAGTCTTTGCAGGAAACCGAGGTCGACGATCCTCTTGATATAACTGTCTATCCGGTCCACCAGACGCGCCTCGTTGCTGGACTCCGGCAGAAAGACCCGGACCAGTTCCACTATCTCATCCAGCGTCAGCACCAGGCGCGTATCCCCCCCACCGGCATCGAATTCGGCCAGCTTCTTCCGCAGCAGCGCCAGCAGCAGGCTCACCGGGAAGGAGAGGGGTCGGCGCGGGATGAGTCGGGGCAGTTTCTGCCGATCCTCCGGCTCATCGTCATCCCCGCGGCTCTTCAGAAAGGCGTAGCCTTCCGACTCATCCAGCACCAGCTCGAGGCCGAGAACCATCGTGTAGTCCCGCAGGCGGGCCTGGAGCGCCAGCAGTGACCCCCACAAGGGCTCGTTGCCCTCCCGGTAGACAACCCCCTTGAGCAGGCTGATCGCCAGCAGTGAAAGGTCGGGGCCCTGGTTGGCGCGGGTCTCTTCCCCTTCCATCATCACCTCACAAAGATGACACGGGGCAGGCGGGCACGCCGTCGCCGTGTGGCGCCATCGTCTGCCGCCTCCCATTCGATGGTCTCGGAGACCTGCTCATCCACCACCGTTCTGAAGGTCTCGCTGCCCAGTTGTAGATAGGCCACCAGTTCGGCCAGGCCCTGTTGCAGCGGGTAAGTCTGCGTCAGTTCCTGCAGGCTGATCTGCGAACGTGTCTGCAGGAGCTGCCGGATCTGCCCTGCCAGGCGTGTCGAATCCACCACCACCTGGCCGTAGAGTACGGTGGTGTCCAGCTCGGCCTCCCCCGCCTCGATGACGATGTCCTCGATGGACGGCTTTCGGGAGGGGGTATGGAGCGGCCGTTCAAGCGGTAGATTGAGCGCTGCGGAAGTCCCGGCAATGGACATCACTGTCTCCGTGGGCGGTTCGTCGCGCAGCGCCAGGGCCTTGGTCTCAATACCGTGCAGGATCTCCATGATGCGGCGGTTCTCCAGCCATGCCTGGTCGTCGAGGAAGCGGCGCAGCTGTTGGGAGAGCCGGGCCACCGTGCGCTGGGCATGTTCTCCGGCCTCCAGCCAGTCATAGTGCACGCGGCGGGTACGGGCATCGGGCTCGAGTTCGGCGATTGGGGTGAGGGACAATACCTGTTCGAGCCGCTCGGTCAGCTCCTCCTGGCGGCGGCTGGACATGAGGAAATCCCAGAAGGCGCGGAAGCTCCGGCCCTGGTCGGAGTCGGTGATGGCATCGCGCTCCCCCATGATCTCCTCCAGAAGCTTGCCCTTGGCGCCCTCCCAGAGTGCAATCTTCTCGCGCACCTTGCGGTCGAGCTGACGGAAGTTGTACTCAACCTCCCGGAAGTCGGCCAGCAGTTCGCGGGCGCCCTGCATGAACTGCTGGAAGCGGTCCTTGAGGGCGGTATCGTCGAGCAGGGGCATGTCCCCCGCGAGCACCCGGGCGATCTCGGCGTCGATCTCCTCACGCCGTCTCTGCAACTCCGCGACGCGTTTGGTTGGGTCGGTTTCGCTGCCCTCGCTCATCTGGCGCAACAACTCGAAGAGCGTCAGCAGGCGCGATTCGGTACCGACGAAGCTGCGTGCGGTGAGGGTGTTCAGCCAGGCGATGGCCTTCTCCGCGGCGGGCGTCAGGTCGAACTGCGGTTCATCCGACCCCTGGGTGTAGAACTTGCGCAACCACCCCCTCTCGGGGCCAGCCCAGTCGTTGAGATACTCGGCCGCGCTTTTCGGGAAGGCAGTTTCCCCGAGTTGCAGACGCAGGCCATAGAGCGTGTCCTCCAACGCCTCGGTCAGCTCGCCGGTCGCCATGACCCGAACATTGGGTTCCACGAAGACCCTGGAAAGGAAACTGGCCACCAGCGATGCATGATCCGAGCGCAGCAACCGCCACGCGGGATGATGGCTGCGCAGACTCTCCAGTGTCGCGTAGTCGAGGCTCACGTGTCAGTGACTTCCCTGTTCGATGGCGCATAAGCGATGGCTGGGCGGTTGTCCGTCTCGAGCTGAAGACTGTTTTGTATGAATCATACCGCCACCAGTGGGCTCCCCCTTGATAGTTTTAGTTTGCCGCAGCTTCCACGGGAGGGATAGAACCCGGTGGAATCATCGGGCGGTGATCGCAGAACCACCAGGCCATTCCGACTTGCCGGTTCATGACCGGCTTTCCATGTAGGGGCGCATCACATTGGCCACACGGCAAAGCGCAGCAAAACGCCACAGTTCATCCATGTTGGCGCGCTTGCCGCGCCACGTCTCCTGAAGCGCCTCCAGCGCTACATCGAGGCCGATCTTGTTGCGGAACTTGAAGCAGTCGGCCACCGTCCGGGCGACGTTGGTCATGCGCACCGGCACACCATCGATGATGCGCACCTCGATGCCCTCCGTCAGCGCCGCACCGGAGAAGCGCACGATGCGCAGCGGGGGATAGTCCATCCTGGGCGCACGAGCCTTGTTGGGGATGGCCAGCCAGACCTCGAACGGCGACTGTGTTGTGAGGTCGTGAAAGCGCAGGGCCGACAGCAGGCAGACGATGGCCTGCGGATGTTTGCGCGCCACCTCGGCCAGCACGCCGTGTTCCGAGACGTAGCGGTCCGGAATCGCGTACAGGCCGCGTCCCACGCGCTGGAGCAGCCCTTGCCGCACCAGCCGCGTGAGGGCGACCGTGGGCAGTCCGCGTTCATGGAGATCGCGTGGGCGAATGAGGCCGCGTCGGGTGGCAAGATGCAGAATGCGCTGATGGGAACTGTCCATGCCGTCATGATGTTGCGGGAATGAACCGCACCGGGTTTACCGGAGACTGTTTTACTTGAGTCAGGCCACCATGGCTGACTCGTCCTGTTGGCGATAGTACGCCGCTTCAAGTTCTGCGGGTGGGACATTGCCGATCGGCTCGAGCAGTCGGCGATTGTTGAACCACTCGATCCACTCCAGCG
>Ga0209270_1000448_pt1 | contig 88961 bp, 76 predicted proteins | sample MTBAKSrepl1MetaG_FD_187456 | JGI IMG/M metagenome (GOLD analysis project Ga0209270, IMG submission 187456) | Enrichment culture microbial communities from Arthur Kill intertidal strait, New Jersey, USA, that are MTBE-degrading - MTBE-AKS1... | ecosystem: Environmental > Aquatic > Marine >...
CATCCTGCCATTGCCTCTTTGTCTTTCCCATAAGGGCGCTGTGGCCTGAATAGGAATATCCTCTCAGCTCTTCAACATCGGCGACAATCCCTGCCCGGACCGGGTTCAGGTGAATATAGCGAACGAGGTCTCTAAGGTAAGCGTCCTCCTGGCAGATAACGGACTTGTACCGGTTCTGAAAGAGATGCCCGTGGCGCTTGTGCCGGAGATTAAAGCTCACCGCATACCCAGTGAGAAGCCTCCTCATCAGTCGAGCTAACGGCACTGCTCCTGTGCGAAATAGAAAATGGGCATGATTCTGCAACAAAGCCCACGCATAACAGGCTGTCTTCGTTTCCGGCAGAAGGATTGCCAGACGATCCAGAAAGTCCTCGTGATCCCTCCGGTTCAGGAATATCTTGCGACGATCGATACCCCTGATCATGATGTAGTGCAAGACGCCGGGGGCGTCTAGACGCGCTAGTCTTGGCATGCTTCCTCGTATCTCATAACCCGGCGCCGGTGTCAAGTTACTTTCTTACCAGCGTCCCCCTGTCTTCACGGGTAAGTCATTTAAGGGTAAGAATATTCTCTTGACGGGTGTTTTGCAATAGATTATTGCGGGCTCATTCTGCATATCATGCTTCTGGTAAGGTTAGATAAATTTGCAGGCACAGTTCGAAGAGCATTTGAATGGGTTTCGCTTTGCTCAACCCATCCTACGGACTCAGGGGGGTGGATTGTGGCAGGCACGGTGGCCTGCCGTACGGGGATTGCGCTGAACGGCGGCATATGGTGATGGGTTTCGCTGCTTCAGGGGGGAGAGGAGAAGTTTGGGGAGGACAAGAGGAACTCTTTACCGAGTTCCCCTTTTGTCATGCTCTGGGATAGCTGGTTTTTCAAGGGGAGGAGCTTGTTCTGAGAGAAATCCCTCCCGACCTCCCTTTAAGAAAGGGAGGAGAATGATGCGGGATAGGGGGGAGGCCAGCGGTGCGAAGATCTGGCAACACGTGAATGGCGGTGGATGGCAGAATATGGTGAAGAGCAAGTACAAAGGGATGGTTTCTTCGGATTGGAACGAGTGCCTGGCGCCGTGCGGGCCGTTCGATCCTATTGCCTTTGCTTACCCGAAGCTGGAGAGGGAACTCGCCAACATCTTCGGATCCTACACGAGCAATCACATATCCCTCGGCGAAGCCGTGCAACGGCTCGGCAAATTGCTTCCAAGGCCTGTGTCCGAAGAGCAGATGGATGCCTACCTCGAAGCCTCTTTCGTGACGTACCGGGGAGTGGCCGACCTGATTCGATGGTGCGTGGACAGGGACATCCTATTCATGATCAACACCACGGGCATGCAGGGATACTTTCAACGTGCCCTGGCAAAAGACTTCCTCCCTCGAGGCATCGTTGTCGCAGCGAACCCGATGATCTCCTATCCGGGGCATGAAGGGATGATGTATGACGTGAAAGAAATCGAAGACAAGGCGAAAAACACGGAAGCGGTTCTTCGGGAGCACGGCATTCTCGCCGAGAAGCTCATCATCATGGGGGACAGCGGCGGGGATGGTCCTCACTTCGAGTGGGGTGCATCGGTCGGCGCCCACCTGGTCGGAAGCATGACCAAGCCGTCGCTGGAGAGGTACTGCAGGGAAAAAGGGATCAGGATCAACACGCGCTTCGGGGTGCGTTACGGAGAAGGGGAGAAGAAGGATCAGGCAAGGGAGATGGAGGTGGACTTCATGGGGCTTATGGTGATGATAGGAGAAGTAATTGGCGTGCCGCGAGAAGGAGTCCCCCTCCCCTAACCCCTCCCACCAGGGGAGGGGAATTTTTAAAGAAACCGACTGTCTCGGCCTCTGCGAACAGGAAGGTTCTTCTGCCTGGCCTAAAACGTTTGCTCGGGTTGGGCTTCGGACAGGGATGTGCCGTCGAAGCGGACGACGCGGGCGATGGGCTTGATGAAGGACTGGCGCAGGCAGTAGGTGTATGAACCCTGGTCGGGGACAAGGAGGATGTCTCCCTTTTCAACGCCCTGTCCGAAAAGGGCGGTGCCCCAGATGTCCAGGGGCGTGCAGAGGTTGCCGAACACCCTCACAGGAAACTCATGCAGGGAGGGTCGCGTGAGATCGAGAAGGGGGATGTACTCGAACAGAGGACGTTCCCACCCTAGAAGGTTGATCCCGCCGTCCGCAATCACCACAGTCGCTTCTTTCTTGTCCACCACCTTGATGAGCACATGCATGGCCGGGGTTGAAAGCCAACGGCCCGGCTCCATAAAGATCTCAAGATCCGCGAGGGGTTTCCCCTGTCTGCGCAGGGCTGCGGAGATCTCCCTTGCAAAATGTTCGAGCGGTTGAGCCGGGTGATAGGAGTGCCCGGGTTTAAACCGGAAATCCGGATCCAGGATCTGAATCAGTCTGCCTCTCCATGTGTTTTGCGGGTTCAGCCACTCCCCGCGCTCGGGCCAGAAGCCCCCTCCGATGTCGAGGAACTTGAGGCGACCCTGTGAGCTCTTGGGCAGGGCCTTGAGGCAAGCGCCCACGGTTTCGATCATCTTGACCTGGGCCTCAGGCCCCATGTTCCAGCTCGTGTGGAATTGAATCCCCTCGGGGGACAGGCCTTTCACTGAAAGGGCTTTGCTCAGGAGCACTCCCAGTTGTTCCGGGGGTACGCCGAACTTTCCCCACGCTCCATGGTGCCTCCCCGTAAGGCGGAAACCGACTCTCAGCGGGACCTCGCCGAGATCTGAATCCTGAACCAACCTCGAAACGCTTTCCAATTCTCCGCCGCTGTCCATGAGGAGTGTGACCCGGTCCCTGTTCCGGATTGCCAGGGTCAACTCGGGATCGGTCTTTCCAGGGCCGCTGAAAATGATGCTCCTGCATCCAAGGGAAAGGGCCATGGAAAGCTCCAGGCCGCTCGACACATCGAGACCGTGGCCTCTGTCTGAAACAACCTTGCACAGGCCGGGGTAGGAATTGCTTTTGACTGCGTAGAAGATGCGGAAGCGTTTCAGGTGCTCGGAGAAGACGGAATGAAAGGTGGAAAGGGATTGGCGGAGCGCCGGCTCGTCGAAGAGATACTGGGGTGTGCCGAACCTTGCGGCGCTATCGAGCAGGACGTCGCGCTTGTCCAGCATGGATCGGACGTATGCTCTCAGGAGGGAAGGAGGGAGAGGCTTTTCGCGGTCCTTGAGAAGGTTCAGGAAGGCGCGGCCGAGATTCGCTATATTGTTTTTCATGGCAAATAATGCTCTTCCTGGAAACAATTCTTACCACAGAGGCTCAGAGGACACAGAGAAAAGTTCATGTTTGTCGGGAGATACCGACAAACATGAAGGTTTGTCCTGATAGCCCAGAATTTCAGCCGTTGCTACAGACCTGTGGGAGTCTACGCATCGAGAAGGCGGTGCTAGAATTCGATTTGAGGGGTTCTTTTCGTCTATCGGTATCTCCCGATAGACGAAAAAATAAGGATCTCCCTCTCCGTGCCCTCTGAGCCTCTGTGGTAGATCCTGATGATCGCCGCTTCTTCGCGCACTCTACTCAATGGAGACGACGAGGAGGTCTTCAAGCCTTCGGCATTCCTCGATCAAGTCCGTTCCGGTTTCAGTGGCCACGATGCAGTAGCCGAGGAGCCGGTTGTCGTAATCCCTGGGAGGGAGGATGACCGGGTCTCCCACCTTTTTCTTGAAGAAGAGGAGCCTGACATGGGGGAGGTTTCTAATGCTTTGACCCTCAAGCTTCACAATCGTCCCTTCCTTGGGGGCGTAGAGGTTGACGCTCGCATAGGATTGGGGGCGCAGAGAGATTGGAGCGGGCGGCTGAAACCTCCGGCTCACGAACTCCAGGTAGAGGTTCAGGGTATCCCGGCCTGCGCCGATCCTGGCCAGATCGGGAATGGAATCCCCTCCGGGCCTGGGGGTCAGTTCAATGAGAACAGGAAGGCCGCCGCGAATAACGTAGTCCACCATGAAGAAGCCCCAATCAAAACCCAGGGACTGCACCGCCTTTTTCAGCACCTCCAGGAGTCGCTCTTTCCGGAATCCATGGGGGTATAAAGGCGGAAAGGTATAGGCAAGCACGCTTCCAAAAGGCTTGTCCGTCGCCTTCACTTTTCCTGTTTCGCGGATCAGGACCACCTCTTCACCCTGGTAGACAAAGTCGCAGCTAAACTCCTCCCCTGAAACAAACTCCTCATTAATCCAGCTTCGGCAAGGGTCTATTTCATGACCCTGCGCCGGATCCGGGAAGGGGTAGAACAAAGGATTGGCTCTGCGCTTGGGCAACTCTTCTTCCATAGTCTCGACCGCAGCCCTGACCTCGTCCTCCTTGGTGCAATGAAAGAGCAGCTCGCTGCCGCTGCCGGACAAGGGTTTTAAGACGATGTTTTCTCCATGGTGACGGAAAAAACCCAAGGTTTCTTCCATATCCGAGGAAAGGGATGCGTAGGGAGAGCTGATTCCCATGGCGGTCCACGTTCGCCGCGCTTCGAACTTGTTTCTGGATCGGACAATGGCCTGCCAGGGGGGGAAGGGGAGTTCCAGGCGCCGGGCAAGCCGGCCGGCCAGGAGCAGCGACTCACAGTCAAAGCAGGCCACGCCGGCCAGGTTCATGGTGTTCAAAAGAGCGGAGAGCGAAGAGTCGTCGGGCCGGTCGAGGTGAGTGAAAATAAGTCTTGAAGGAGGAACATCCCGGAGCAGGGGGTGACCCTGAAAGCGGATATCCGTCAGAAACAAAAGCGGCTCGGCGCTGTCTCTATTCAGCCTCAGAACATAATCGGGGGTCGTTCCTACGACGAGGACTGCCGTTGATTCCGGGCTATGATGGATCGGAGCTTGCCGTTTCAATACGCCGACACACCCAACTGAACCGCGGGAAGCACAAGGTCCATTTCTTCGGACGACTCCTCCCGGGATTGAAGTTCACTTCTCAGGGAAGGAGACAGGAATTTGTACAGGGGCTGGGGGTCGAGGTGCCAGAGTTTTTTCCAGTAGAAATCGCCGCAGAGAAAATCCACCCTCGAGACCCCTTGTTCGACGGCAAGCTCGATGTGGTGCATGTTCATGACCTTGGCGACGCCGCAGTAGTCTGCATGGGTCCCACCCAGAAAGACCACGTAGGTGCCGTCGAAAACAGCCCCCAGGTCGACGGCCGCGATTTGCCCACGAATCTCGAGGCTCACCATTCGAAGCCATCCCCTTTGATGCAGCCATGCGACCACGTCCCTGAATCCTTCCCTGAACCGGGAGTCGTGAAAATAGGATTGAGGCCCGAATCGACTCTGGTTCATCCGGACCAGGAGGTCATAGTCGGCCGGTCGATTCACATGCCAGGAACTTCCAGGAACAAAGATGGAGGCGATTTCCTTCTTGATCGCTTTCAGCTTTTTCCAGCTAAAGCGTTTGTAGTACTCATCCATGCTGAAGTGAAGTTGCGGCGGATGAAGCAAGTACCCGATTTCGTCGAGGTCAAGTTCAGCAGGCAAGGTGGTCCCGTCCGCCTCGATGTACCGCAGGTAGGTTCGCGGCGGGCACGCAGCGAGCAGTTCAGGGAGGGCCTCATGATCCCTGCAGTAGATCGGCGTCCGCTCGAGCCAGGTCTTTCCTTGCCAGGTCTCGCCGGGGAAGAACACGAAAAGGTCCTCCTTCTTGAGGTGGCAGAGAGGGAGGATACCCAAGATACCCAGGCTGTCTTCGAGGACAAGGAAAAAAGGCTCATTTTTGAAATGCCTATAGAAGCAGAGTCTGAACTCCCACAGATCCGAGACATTGCGTCCTCTCCCCAGGGAATTCCAAAGGACTCTGCATTCATCAAGGCCTGTCACGATTCTTTTTCTTATCATTTTTCCCCTGTACTAAATCCATCGATTCATCGGTTGACAAACGTGTTTATTCCCTCAGGACTTCGTGCGGTTCCACGGGCTCACCGCCCCGAGTTTGCCAAAGGGCCGGGTGAACGCCTTCCCCGGTCAGGGGAGCGGATAGATACCGGCGTCATTGCGAATCGAACCGCTAAGCCAATGGACTGAAGGCTGAACCCTCCTACTCCCGGTTGAGGGTCTTTCGTTTCACCCGCTTCGCCTTGAAAAATTTCTTGGCAAATTGAGTGACGACCTCGGGATCGTAGGCTTTGCAACTGAAAACATCCAGATACGTGGTGTTGCTTTGATTGGCGAAATGGGCGGAAATAAGCGAGGTCTCGATGAGTTGTGTCATGGAAAAACCCGCCACCCTTTCCTCCTCCCCAAAGTTAACGACCTGCGTTTCGCCGAACCTTTTCATTTTGATAAGATCGCAAAGCTCGGCGACGAACTTCTTGATCGCCTCAGCGTCACGAATGATCTGCGGGTCGCACCCATAAAGGTCAATGCATGAGAGAATCCCCCAGGGCGGCTTTTCAACGGACGCACTTCTTCGGCTGTCCTTTTTTTTCATCCTTACTTCACCCTCCTCTATTCGATAATAAGATGAACCTCCTTGTTTAAGGTTTGACCTTGAAGGGGCCTTTGCCTAATGAATAAGCTCGCCCGAGACCCAGCCTCGCGGCGGTGCGTCGCCCCTTCCTTTGCTCCGTGAACGATTTCAATCATCCAATGAGCGAAATCTGTGCCAAAGGAATATCTAATTGAAATTATTAATATTTTTCGAAAGACACGGAATGAAACAGGAACTGATTATTCCGATATTCCGCGACCCATTCTTGCGACGTCCATTCATATCGAATGGTTTCGGCCTTCGAGAATCCCGTTTAAAGGGCACCAAAACTCCACAAGAAAACTTAAAGGGCTAAAATAGTTTAAATTTTTGAGAGCCCGAACCAAGGGAGACTGAAAGAGGAAATCGAAGTTCCGAAGTCCAGGATAAGGAGAATCACTAGTTCTCGTTTTACCATTTTTCCCTTAACCCTACAGGTTGTGGAGAAGAGCCCGGGGGTTAAAAAGCCTTAAAAAGCCGATACCTTGACATTCACGGTATGAATTCCATATGATTTCAAGAAACACGTTGAAGCTGCGAATTCTCTTATTTCTTCGGTGAAAGGAAGAGCATGGTGAAAGTCGTCAAATTCAAGCAGCGCGGAACTATTCTGTTCAGCACCCAGGGCTCCCTGGATGTGAATCTTTTCTTGAGCTACCAGGCGGAAGCTCATGCGGGCCGGGAGAACATCCTGGATCTCCTGAATTCAAAGAGAGCGTTCATCCCGGTGGAGGACGTCCTCACCAACGAGATTCTCCTCATCGGCAAGACGAGGATCGTGCACGTAACCCTTGACGATAAGAATGGAGCGAGTGAAGCTCCCGGGCTGGTGGAGATGCCGGTGGTTCTGGAGTTGCTGAGCGGGGAAGTCGTCGAAGGCAGTCTTTTCACCGACTTGCCGGATGGCAAAAAAAGACTGAGCGATTACCTCGACCTATCGGAACAGTTCATTTGCCTGCGCCAGGAGAAATACGACCTGATCCTGAACAAGTCCTTTATTCTTTCCGTGAAGGAAAAATAGAGCTGCGGTCCGTGGTGAGCGTATCGAGGGGAGAAAAATTCTCTTTCTCTGAAACCATGGGCCAGGGGAGGTCTATTGAAACCAGCCTCTCAGGAACCGCGTGACGTCTATTCTTCCTTGACCGATGTCTCCAGCTTCAGCCCGTACTTTTCAATCTTGGAGTGAAGGGTGGGTCTGGACAAACCGAGAAGCTTGGCGGACTGAGAACGGTTTCCCCCTGTGAGGCTCAGGGCTTCTCCGACCAGAATTCGGGCGAAGCGGTCCACGCACTTGTCAAAAAGGCCTTCAGCCGGTTCGGAAAACATCTTTTCGCGAACCCACTGTCGTATGACGTCATCCGAGTTGTCTCCGGCGGTCCCTGTGCCGGGTGCCTGACCACTGATCGCCTGGGAGACGATCTCCGGATTGATCGGCATACCCCGGTTGAAAATGAGGCACTTTTGAAGGGTGTTGGCGAATTCCCGCACATTGCCGGGCCAGGGATAGTTGCTCAGCATGGAGAGAGCCTCTTTCGTGACCCCGGGATTCGGCATTCCCATTTCAGCGGCAAAGCGGGAGAGAAAATAGTCTGCCAGAAGAGGAATGTCTGCGGTTCGCTCTCTCAGCGAAGGAAGCCGTATGGTCACGACCTTGAGACGATAGTAGAGGTCTTCCCTGAACCGGCCTTCGGCAAGGGCGGCTTCAAGGTCCCGGTTCGTGGCCGCGATAATTCTCACATCCACGGGAATCGTCTCCCGACCACCGAGGCGTTCAATGCTTTTCTCCTGAAGGAGTCTGAGAATTTTGGATTGGATGCTGAAGGGCATGTCCCCTATCTCATCCAGGAAAAGGGTGCCGTGGTTTGCCTGCTCCACCTTCCCGACGCGGCGGTACGACGCTCCTGTGAACGCTCCCTTCTCATATCCGAAAAGTTCGCTTTCGAGAAGGGTTTCCGGGATGGCCACACAGTTAATGACCAGAAAGGGTTTGCTCGCTCTAAGACTGTGATGGTAAATGGCACGTGCCACCAACTCCTTGCCCGTGCCGGATTCCCCGCGGACAAGGATGGTGGCGTCGGTGGAAGAGACCCGTCCGATGGATTTGTAAACATCCTGCATGGGCTTGCTTCGGCCGATGAGGGCTTCCCTGGAACTCCTCTCCGGCGGGGTGTTCAAGTCTATCGGGGAACGCATGAATCGGCTTGCCTCAAGGGCCTGACGGATCTGGGAAAGCAGGTCGAGAATGTCGAAAGGCTTGAGGATATAGTCGAAGGCCCCCATCTTCGTTGCCTCGATGGCGGTCTCCGTGGTCCCGAATGCGGTCATGATGATCACGGGAAGCTTCGGCTCGATTTCGTGGACGGCCTGGAAGGTCTCGAAACCGTTCATGCCCGGTAGTCGCATGTCCAGGATGACCAGATCAGGCGCTTTCTTGCGAATCAGGGCCAGCCCTGATTCTCCGGAAGCGGCGCTCTGCACGGCATAGCCTTCTTCGGTCAGAAGCTTCTCAAAGCTTTTTCGTAGCTGATCGTCATCATCGATGATCAAGATGCTGTTCACGGTTTACTGTTCACTCCTTGTTTCCTGCTGCTTACGCGGATGGGCCGGGATGATCACGGAAAAAACAGACCCTCGCCCTTCTGCGGATATCAGGCTCAGGCGGCCCCCGTGCTCCTCCATGATCCTGACCGCAATGCTCAAGCCCAAGCCGGAGCCTTCTTCCTTGGTGGTGAAGAAAGGCTCGAAGACTTTGCCCTGGATCGACTCGGGAATGCCCGGGCCGCTGTCCTCCAGATGAATAAACGCTGCAGTTCCGAGGGCGCCGTCCACTCCCGCTTCCTCACGGACGGTTATGGTACCACCTCCCTTCATGGCTTCGCAAGCGTTCTCGATGATGTTGACCAGCACCTCTTTCAAGCGCTCCGGGTCTATGTTGCAGTCGGGCAGAGAGCCCTGCCTTTCGAGGTGGACGGTCACGTTATAAGATTCGAGACGATGGGCCAGCAGGCGCAGAACGAGATCCACCACTTCGGATGGGCTCATGTCCTGCATCCTGAGCTTCGGGGGTCTGGAGAACTCGAGGAAGCTCTGGACGATATTGTCTACGTGGAGGATCTCCTCGGAGATCACCTCGAAGTCATCCTTTTGGTGAGGAGAGAGGTCCAGGGTCCTGTTCAGGGAAAAGAGGCGCATTTTCACCGAGGTGAGCGGGTTGCGGATGCTGTGCGCCATCCCTGCTGCAAGTTTGCCTACCACAACCATCTTTTCCGCCTGCAAGAGATGCTCCCTGCTTTTTTCGAGTTCGCTTTGGGTCTGGTCCATATCCTCGATGAGCCCGCGGATACTGCGGCCTAGGGCTCTAACCTCGTCGCTCCCGTCGGGGCTGCTCCCGGGATTCGCCTCCATGGCCAGCTTTCGGAGGGGTTCCAGAATATCGTTGACCAGAACGAAAGCGAGCACAACGCCAAGAAGAAGCACGACGAGAACAGCCGTCCCGGCAATGACCCTGAGCTTTTTTGCCTGCCCGTAGCTGCTTTCCTTGACGAATTGTATCTTTTGCGTGTAGAGGCCTTTGTACTGCTCGCAATAGTCCAGGACTTTGAAGAAATGATTTCGAACCTCCGCGTGCAGCCTCTCTCCCCTCTCCCGCTCGCCCGCGGTGTAATGTTCAATGACCCGGTCTTTCAAGGTGATGTATTGGATGTACTCCGCCTCGATACGGTTGATGACTCCCCTTTCCCGGTCTGAGGGCACCAGAGACCGGGCTTCGTCGAGGCGTTTCTGAAAGATCGCGCGATAATGACTGAGATGAACAAGCCACTCAGGATTCCCGTCCTGAAAGAAGTAGGAAACATATCCCTTTTGATGGGCCAGTGCTGATTCGAGTGCCTCGGCTCTCTGGTAGGCGGCCAGGTCTCTGTCGACGAGATCCGTCAAAAGTCCCTCCATGCGGTAGGTATACCAGACCATGACCAGGCCGCCTAAAAGGGTGATGGCTACCAGGGAGGTGAGAACCGAGTAGATCCTGATGCGAAGGCCTATTTTTTTCCACATTCTCATCGGTTAAAAATACCCGGATTCCGTTAGTCAATGGGGTGAGGGCCTTTCATGAAACCGTCACTTTTCTACCCCGTATTTTCTGAGTTTTGCAAGGAGCGTTTTTCTCGTGATCCCCAATTTCCTGGCCGTCTCGCTTTTGTTTCCGCCGCTTGCTTCCATCGCTCTCAGAATGGTGGTCTTTTCTACCTCCTCGAGAGGCAGATCGGCTGTGATGCCCTCTTTTTCGGGCGGCTTTTCCTCGGAAGGAGCGTTTTCCGGAATCAGTGTCAAATCATTCGTGTCCAGATACTTCGTCTGGGTCATCACGACTCCTCGCTCCACGGCGTTCATGAGTTCCCTCACGTTGCCGGGCCAGTCATGCCTGAGGAGGCGATCCATGGCCTGGGGTGTGAATCCCTTGACCTTCTTGCGGTTTTTTTCCGAGAAGACCTCAAGAAAGTGCTGGGCCAGAAGAGGGATGTCTTCTTTCCGCTGCCTGAGAGGAGGGAGGGTCAAGGTGACCACATTCAGCCGGTAAAAGAGGTCCTCCCGGAACCGACCTGCCGCGATTTCAGCAAAAAGGTCTCTGTTGGTTGCTGCAATGACGCGGACATCCACCTTGACCAGCTCTTCGCCGCCCACCCGGGTGAATTCCCGTTCCTGCAAGACCCGCAAAAGCTTGACCTGCATGCCCGGAGACATCTCGCTGATTTCATCCAGGAAGATGCTTCCCTTGTGGGCCAGGAGGAACTTCCCTTCCTTTCTTCGGTAGGCCCCCGTAAAGGCGCCCTTCTCGTGTCCGAAAAGCTCGGATTCCAGGAGGCTCTCCGTGATGGCGGCGCAATTGATTTTCACAAAAGAGGATTCCCTGCGAGGGCTGTTGTAATGGATGGCCCCGGCAATCATCTCCTTTCCGGTGCCCGATTCCCCGGTCAACAGGACCGTGGCTTCCGTAGGCGCCACCTGAGCCACCGTTTCCAGGAGCTTTTCCATGGCCTGACTTCGGCCGATGATGCTCCTGCGGTCGAACCTCTCTCCCAGGCTTTCCCGGAGAAGCCGGTTTTCTTCCTTGAGATGGACATGATCCATGGCTCGTTCCATGGCGATTCGGAGCTCGTCGAAATCCAGCGGTTTGGTGAGATAGTCATACGCTCCTGACTTGAGGGCCTCCACGGCCGTGTCGACCGAGGAATAGGCGGTCATGATGATGACCGGGATGGCAGGATTGAACGCTTTGATTTCAGGCAGCGCCTCCAGGCCCGACACTTTGATCATTCGGATATCCATGAGGACAAGGTCAAAGGGCTGCTCATGCACCCTCTGAACTGCCGCGGAACCGTCTTCCGCTTCACTGACGGAGTATCCCCAGCCGGAAAGCAAGGTTTTGAGCATGGTCCTGTGAGAAGGATCGTCATCAACCACGAGGATGTGATGTTTTTTCATTTTCATAAGGCGATGTACGGCACGGCCGGTTGTCCGTTGTCAGTGGTCCAGAGTACCCCGTCCTTCCATCATCGTAATCAGCGATTCGCCTCCGGTCCCTTTGCAGGCAAAAGGATGGTGACCGTAGTTCCCTGTCCCACTTCGCTCTCGACTCTTACCTCGCCTCCATGGGCCTCAATGATCTTGTGCACGATCGCGAGACCCAGGCCTGTCCCCGTTTGCTTGGTGGTGAAGTAGGGGTCGAAGATATGCTCCAGATCCTGCTGATCGATTCCCGACCCCGTATCGGTCACCGAGATCTTCACCCCTTGATTATCCGCGTCTTCCGAAACGGATACCGATAAGGTTCCGCCATGGTCCATGGCCTCCAGGGCGTTGAGATAAAGGTTGAGCAGGACCTGGGTGACCTTGTCGAAGTCAACATCGATTTGTCCCAAGACGGCGGAGAGATCGGCATGAATAGCCACCCCTGCGGAGGAGGCCTGCCTTTCAATCATTTTGAGAGAGTGCTGAACCAGGGACTGGAGGGCAACGCGTTTTTTCTGCAAGGCCAAGGGGCGAGCGAACTCGAGGAGCTGAGAGATGACCCGGTTCAACCGATCCACCTCTTTGATCATCACTTCCGCGGTGTTCCGGTCATCCTGGTTGTCCTTGTACCTTTCCCTGAAATAGGTTGCGAATCCTTTGATGGAACTCAGGGGATTACGGATTTCGTGGGCGATCCCTGCCGCAAGCCTCCCAAGGGAGGCGAGGCGCCGGCTGGTTTGGATTTCCTTTTTCAGGGCTTGAACTTCCGTCATGTCCCTGAAAAGAATAATGTGACCCGTGCTCTTTCCCTCGTCATCATGGAGCGACGAGATCGTCACATCGAGAAAAACAAGCCGGCCGTCGGCAAGGCGGCACTCCAGCTCATCGGCGATCACGTCCCGTTCGCCGGGCCTCAGTTTGGATGAGAGAACCCACATTTCCCTGGGCAGAACCTCCCAGGAGGACCGGCCGAGCGCTTCGGGTCCGGCCAGGATGAGTTCGCCGACCCGGTTCAGGGAAGCGATCTTGTTGTTTTCGTCCACCGCGACCAGGCCCACGGGCATATATTCAACCACACGGTCCGAAAAAGCCTTGATGCGGGTCAAAGAGGTCCTCGTTGTGCGGTAGGCCTGGGCGAGGAAAAGCAAGACCACGCCGCTAAAGCCTATGAGGAGCAGGACGGAAGCCATGACGAGGGTGTGGCGCATGTCCTCCTTTCGGGCCGCGCTGACAGGGCCCATGTCGAGGCCCACAAAAATGATCTCCCGTCCATCCCTTTGTTCCCATTCCGGGAAATCAGGCTGCGGAAATCCCCGCATCCGTCCGGCCCGGGGACCCCTGGGAGGCGGCCGGGTGGGAGCGAAACGGCGGAACACCTCAAAAACCTCGGCGCCCTCAGAACCGGAAACCTGCCGCCACTCCACGGTTTCGAGTTTTGCGATACGGGCCAGGTCCATTTCCGTTCCGTGCACCCCGCCGATCCTCGCAGGGTCGTTGTGTGCCAGGATGGTACCCGTGTCGTCCGTCACCATGATGTACACGATGTCCTGCTGCTGTGCCGTTTCCGTCAGCAGCCTCTGCAGCTCGAAGCCTCCTCCTCTCATGCCCATCATGCCCATCATGCCCGTTCTCGTCCCTGCCTCGAAAGACCGGATCAGGGCGGCTCCTTTTTCCGTGAGCAGGCGGATCATGTCTTCCTTTTGCTTGTTGAGATTGAGAAGGGTCCAGAAAAGGAAAATGGGGACGAGGAGGGCCAAAGCCCCGAGAATAATCCAGGGCGGGATGGCAAGCGCAAAGGGTCTTTTGATCTTATCCATGGATACTTTCTACCCAGTTGGATACTTCGGTTGGGTAATAATTATCCAGTTTCACGTTTTTTTTGCAAGGAAAAGAAAGGGCGAGAAAGGCTTTAATCTATAAATCAATGAAAAATCAAGCGCTTAACATGCAGACTCGGTATTCGGCACACTCCTTGCCTTACTAGAAAAGCAAACGAACAAATACTTCAAGGAGGATGAAAAAATGAAAAAGATACTTGCAGTCGTTGGAATTCTGGCCCTTGCAGCGGTGATCGCGGTCCCGGTCCTGGCCCAGGGACCCGGGTACGGAAGGGGCCGTCACATGCAAGGCAACTGGGGGGGCGATCCCGGCTCTTGCCCGAGATACGGCTGGGGATCAAGGGACTTGACGGATGACCAGCGCTCTCAGATGGAGGCACTGCACCAGAAGTTCTTTGACGAAACCGCACAGGTTCGAAGCCAGATGTGGGCCAAGAAAGCCGAGCTGAACGTGCTCATGAACACGTCCAACCCCGACCTGGAAAAGGCCAGGGCGCTCCAGAAAGAGATCAGCGATCTCAAAGCCAAGATGGCTCAGGAGCGGATCAACCTCTATGCCGAAACCAGGAAGATCGATCCTGATGCGCGCTTTGCTCAGGGCTGGGGTCGTGGCAAAGGCTTCGGGTCCCGTGGAGATAGCTACGGTCCGGGAATGGGCCGTGGCGGCTGGCACCGGGGCGGTCCCGGCCAGGGTCCCTGCTGGAACTAATCCCGTCTCTTCAGAAAGGTGGGCGTTCGCGTCCACCTTTCGTCTCTCATGACCCACCTTTCACTAGACCCTTCGACAGCCTGTTTTCGCGAGTTTAAGCCTCTAGATTCAAGCCCTTATAATAACCCCTCATGACTCTGATGAGGGGCGCGCCCGCGCGTGAAATCGTAGGGGAGGGCTTTATGCCCTCCCGCAAACGGGCGGGTGTAAAACCCGCCCCTACGTTGGGCCGTCTGCCTTCAGGCCTGGGGAGAATCCTTCCCAGCCCGTGGGGCCAACATCCGAGGGCTTTGAAGGAGCACCGGGTAGCCAGGTTGACTTATGCCATTTCATTCCTATTAGTTGAATATGAAAAAAGGAGGTCCCAAGCCATGGAAAACACGAAACTATCAATACCGAACATCAGTTGCGGCCATTGCGTCATGGCCATTAAAAGGGAACTGGGAGAGATGAAGGGCATATCCAAGGTGGAAGGCGATCCTCAGAAAAAGGAGATCACCGTAACCTGGGAGGCTCCCGCAAGTCTCGACAAGATCAAATCAACCCTGAAGGAGATCAACTACCCGGCGGCAGGTTAAGGGACGGAATAGTGGAAATAGTGGAAGGCTTGAATAATGGAATGATGGGCCGCTGGGTTGAGGCCTAAAGGTTTTTGTCATGAGTCAAGAAAAAGTGAACATACCGGTCACGGGCATGACCTGCGCAAACTGCGCGATGAACATCGAGCGGACCCTCAAGAAACTGCCGGGCGTGACGCAGGCGGATGTCAATTTTGCCTCGGAGCAAGCATCGATTTCCTTTGATCCTGAGACGGTGAAGGTGGACCGTTTGGTCGAAAAAATCAAGGATGCAGGTTACGGCGTAGCACAAGCAAGTGCGGAGATCCCGATCACCGGGATGACCTGCGCCAATTGCGCCATGACCGTGGAAAGAACGTTGAAGAAAAAAGTCCCGGGCGTGGTGGATGCATCCGTCAACTTCGCTTCAGAGCGAGCGAGGGTGAGGTACATTCCCTCCCTGGCCACGATGGACGATATCATCCATGCCATAGAAGCCGCAGGATACGGCGCTGTCAGGCCGGACGAAGCCCTGGAGGGAGAGGACGCGGAAATGCAGGCCCGCCGGGCCGAGATCAGGGACCAGACGGTGAAGTTCGTGGTGGGCATCCTCTTCACCGCGCCTCTTTTCATGCTTTCCATGGGAAGGGATTTCGGACTCCTGGGTCTGTGGAGCCACGCGTACTGGGTAAACTGGCTCTTTCTCGGTCTCGCCACGCCTGTTCAATTTTACACAGGCTGGGACTATTACACCGGGGGATGGAAAAGCCTGAAGAACAAGAGCGCCAACATGGACGTCCTCGTGGCCATGGGATCATCGGTGGCCTACTTTTATTCCCTGGCGCTGCTTTTGAATCCGGCCCTGGGTCATCACGTCTACTTTGAAACGTCCGCGGTGATCATCACCCTCATCAAGCTCGGCAAAATGCTGGAAGCCCGGACCAAGGGCAGAACCGGCGGCGCGATACGCAAACTCATGGGGCTCAGGCCGAAAACGGCGACCATCATGCTGGAAGGCATGGAAAAAGAGATCCCCCTGTCGCAAGTGAAGGTCGAAGATCTTGTGGTTGTGCGACCCGGCGAGGCCATTCCCGTGGACGGCGTGGTCCAGGAAGGCGAGTCCACGGTCGACGAATCCATGCTCACCGGTGAACCGATTCCCGTCGACAAGAGCGCAGGGGACAAGGTCGCTGCAGGGACCATCAACGGGGAAGGCCGCCTCATCTTCAAGGCCCAAAAGGTTGGAAAAGATACGGCCCTGGCTCGAATCATCAGGCTTGTTCAGGAGGCCCAGGGCAGCAAGGCGCCCATCCAGGCTCTGGCGGACAGGGTGGCGGCCGTGTTTGTGCCCGGCGTGATCGGGATCGCCGTTGTGACATTCGTTTTGTGGTGGGCCGCCGGCGGAGCCTTTGTACCGGCCATGATCCGCATGGTCGCAGTCCTGGTCATTGCCTGTCCCTGCGCCCTCGGCCTGGCTACGCCCACAGCCATCATGGCAGGGACGGGAAAGGGTGCGGAGCAGGGGATGCTCTTCAGGAACAGCGAGGCCCTGGAGACCGCCGCAAGGCTGAACACCATGGTCCTGGACAAGACCGGAACCATCACCATGGGAAAGCCCTCGGTGGCGGATATCATCGTGTCCAACGGTCATCTCGGAAACGAGGAGGATCTGCTGAAAATCGCCGCTTCCGTGGAGAGAGGCTCGGAGCACCCTCTGGGCCGGGCCATGGTTCTCGAAGCAGAGCGCAGGGGCCTCGAACTTTACCGGCCGGAGTCCTTCAAGGCCTTCAGGGGTGCCGGGGTGAGCGCCAGGGTCGACGGCCGGGAGGTGCTGGTAGGGAAGCCTGCATGGCTGAGGGAACATGCGTTGAGCCTGGCGGGTGAGGAGGATAAAATCCGGTCCCTCCAGGATCAGGGAAAGACGGTGATGGCGGTCGTCGTGGACGGAAAACCAAGGGGCCTCATTGCCGTTGCGGACCAGGTGAAGCCGGAATCAAAAGAAAGCATCGAAGCGCTTCACAAACAAAACCTTCAGGTGATCATGCTCACCGGGGACAACCTCCAAAGCGCAAGGGCCATTGCATCAGCGGTCGGCCTAGACGAGGTTCTCGCAGAGGTTTTGCCCGAAGACAAATCCCTGAAGGTCAGGGCGCTTCAGGAGCAAGGAAAGACGGTCGGCATGGTGGGTGACGGCATCAACGATGCACCGGCCCTGGCCCAGGCGGACGTGGGCATGGCCATCGGCACGGGGACCGATGTGGCCATCGAATCGGGCGACATCATCCTCGCAAGCGGGAGCCTCAGCGGAATCCCCCGGGCCATCGAACTGAGCCGGGCCACCATGAAAACCATCAGGCAGAATCTCTTCTGGGCCTTCTTTTACAACATCGTGCTCATCCCGGTGGCTGCCGGTGTGCTCTATCCCTTTGAATCCATGCCGTTGTTTTTGCGGCAACTCCATCCTATCCTGGCAGCGTTTGCCATGGCCATGAGCAGCATCACCGTGGTTTTGAACAGTCTCAGGCTTTACCGGGCCAAAGTCGGCTAGACCTAACGTTGCACAAACCCTCGCATCGTTCTCCAATCCGCTCGGGTGGATTGTCCGCTGCTTGCGGCGGGGTGCTTCATTGATAGCGCTTGGAAGATACTTCTTCCTGTGCGCCGAAATACAGGTTCCACCCTATTCCGCGCCGGAGCAAAGGCCCTATAGTGGGCATCAAAACTTGATAACCCAGCCAGAAGCCCTGCACCGGCATGGCGAGGCTGTTTTTTTGGAAAAAATTGCAGTTTCTTGACCTAAGTCAAGGCCCAGGTTGCCGTCATCCCGTAAACTGCCTTTCACCGATGAGGAGAAACACGGATTCACTTTAACCCAAAACATTTCATTCAAAGGAGGATATCATGTTCTGTTATCAGTGTGAGCAAACGGCAAAGGGAGAAGGGTGCACGAAGATCGGCGTGTGCGGAAAGCCCCACGACGCGGCTTCGTTGCAGGATCTTTTGGTCTATGCCCTTCAGGGCCTTTCCCTCTATGCAGTGGAAGGCCGAAAAGTCGGTGTGGTTGACGAAGAGGTCAACGTGTTCACCTGCAAGGCCGCATTTTCAACCCTGACCAACGTGAACTTCGATCCGGCGAGGTTCCAGCCCCTTATCAAGCAGGCCGTCGACCTGCGGGAAGCCCTGAAGGGAAAGGTCAAGGCGGCGGGCGGCAAGGTGGATTTTTCAGAGGGACCGGCGGCGTTCAAGCCCGCTTCCACCCTCGATGACCTGGTCAAGCAGGGCGAGGCGGTGGGGCTCAAATCGGATCCCACCATCGATCCGGACATTCTCGCGCTTCAGCACACGACCCTCTTCGGCATCAAGGGTGTGGCCGCCTACGCGGATCATGCCGAGATCCTGGGCCAGAAGGATGAGAAGGTCTATGCCTATATCCACGAGGGGCTGGCCGCCATGTTGAACAGGAACCTCACGTTAAACGACTGGGTCGGCCTGGCCCTCAAGTGCGGCGAGATCAACCTGAGGGCCATGGAACTGCTCGACGCGGCCAACACGGGAACCTACGGCCATCCTGTCCCGACCACGGTGCCCCTGGGCCACAAGAAAGGCAAGGCCATTCTGGTTTCCGGTCACGATCTGAAGGACATGGAGGAGATCCTGAAGCAGAGCGAGGGCAAAGGGATCTACGTGTACACCCACGGCGAGATGCTTCCGACCCATGCCTACCCCGGACTCAAGAAGTTCCCTCACTTCTACGGGCATTATGGGACGGCCTGGCAGAATCAGATCAAGGAATTCGGTGCCTTTCCCGGTCCCATCTTGATGACGACGAACTGCATTCAGAAGCCCCAGGGATCTTATCATGAAAACATTTTCACCACAGGCTTGGTCGGTTGGCCTGAAGTGAAACACCTTGCAGGCGGAGATTTCTCTCCCGTGATCCAGAAAGCTCTGGAAATGCCCGGGTTCGCAGAGGACGGCAACGGCAAATCCGTGATGTGCGGCTTCGGCCACAACGCGGTCATGGGGGTGGCGGGCCAGGTGATCGAGGCTGTCAAGAGCGGGGCCATCAAGCATTTCTTCCTCGTGGCCGGTTGTGACGGCGCCAAGCCGGGAAGGAACTACTACACCCAGTTCGTAGAGCAGGCTCCGAAGGATTCCGTCATTCTCACCCTGGCCTGCGGGAAGTTCCGGTTCTTTGACAAGGACCTGGGCGACATCGGCGGCATTCCCAGGCTGCTGGACATCGGGCAGTGCAACGACGCCTACTCGGCGATCCAAATAGCCGTGGCCCTGTCCAAGGCTTTTGGCGTGGAGGTGAATCAACTGCCCCTGTCCATGATTCTTTCCTGGTATGAGCAGAAAGCCTGCGCGATCCTGCTCACGCTGCTTTACCTGGGAATCAAGAACATCCGGCTGGGGCCCACGCTGCCCGCTTTCATCACGCCCAATGTGCTCGATGTGCTGGTAAAGAATTTCAACATCATGCCCATCACCACGCCGGAGGCGGACCTGAAGGCGATACTGGGATAACCGATTCAGCGCAGGGCAAAGAGCGCGGAGCGGCGCGTGCCTTGTTCCATGCCCCAAGCTCTTGGCTCTTTGCTCTATGCTCTATGCTTCAAGGGAGGAACAACCCATGAAATGTCCCGGACAGGACAGCCGGTACTGGAAGCCCGGCGCCATTTTTGAAACCACGTGCCCGAAATGCGGCGCAGAGGTCGAGTTCTTCAAGGACGACTCGACGCGGCGGTGCGGGAAGTGCGGCCACAAGTTCCTCAATCCGGCCATGGATTTCGGGTGCGCTTCCTACTGCCAGTATGCGGAGCAGTGTATCGGGAATTTGCCTCCGGAGTTGATCGCCCAGAAGGAGGACCTTCTCAAGGACCGGGTGGCGATCGAGATGAAGCGCTATTTCAAAAGCGACTTCAAGAGGATCGGTCACGCGAGCCGTGTTGCCAGGTATGCGGAGCGAATAGGGAGGGAGGAAAAGGGCAATCTGGCCGTTGTTCTGACCGCCGCCTATTTGCACGACATCGGCATCAAGGAGGCTGAGCGCAAGTACCGGAGCACCGCGGCGAGATACCAGGAAGAGGAAGGACCTCCCGTGGCCAGGGAAATCCTCGAGAAACTTGGAGCGAGGCAGGACCTGGTGGACGAAGTGTGCGACATCGTCGCCCATCATCACCATCCCCGGCCTCAAGAGACCGTCAATTTCAAGTGCCTTTACGATGCGGATTTGATCACCAACCTGGAAGAGCAGCACAAAGAGAAGCCCATGGGGGCGGAGGAACTCGAAAAGATTCTTACAAAATCGTTTTTGACCGAAAGCGGCAAGAAACTTGCCCAGGAGGTTCTAGGGAGAAGAACATGAAAGTCAAACGAAAGATCATACACATTGATGATGAATTGTGCGACGGGTGCGGGACCTGTGTCCCTTCCTGTGCAGAAGGAGCCATAGAGGTTGTGGACGGCAAGGCGAGGATGGTGGCCGAAAAGTACTGCGACGGACTGGGAGCGTGCCTCGGTGAATGCCCCAAGGGTGCTCTCACTATTGAGGAGCGCGTGGCCGATGAGTTCGATGAAGAGGCGGTGGAGGAGTACCTCTCGGAGAAAAAAGAGCCGGCTCAAGAGCTGGTGATGGCCTGTGGTTGCCCTTCATCACAAATCAAGGCCCTTGCGCCCGAAGCGCAGCACGAGGATGGGGGAGCGGACCAGAAGTCCACCCTCTCTCACTGGCCGGTTCAGATCAAGCTGGTGCCGCCCACCGCGCCTTTCCTCAAGGGCGCCCATCTCCTTGTGGCTGCAGATTGTGCGGCCTTGGCCTATCCCAATTTTCACAGGGATTTCCTGAAGGGCAAGGCCGTGATGATCGGTTGCCCCAAATTCGACGATGTCCAGGAGTATGTGGACAAGTTCGCCCAGATATTCAAAACAGCCAATATCAGAAGCGTCACGATCGCGGAGATGGAGGTCCCGTGCTGCTCCGCCCTGCCGAGGATCGTGAAGCGCGGCATGGATCTGGCGGGGAAGAGCCTGCCCATAGACGAAGTCGTCATCGCCTCCAGCGGAGAAATCCTCAAGCGCGCGAGACTGGCGGCGTGAGGGAATCAGTAATCAGCCGAAGGCCCTGCCTGCCCTGAGGCTCTCGAAGGGAGCGAAGTCGAAGGGTGATCAGTAATCAGTAATCAGTGAACAGTAGGCAATCGAATAGACGGTCATTGCGAGGGAGTGTAACGACCGAAGCAATCTCCCAACGACTTGCAATGAACGAGATGGCCACGCTCCCTTCGGTCGCTCGCAATGACGGTAAAAATCGTTCGTATCAGCTCACCAGGACGACGGAAACATCCCTGGCGTTGTGAAGGACCTTTTGAGACACACTCCCGACAATGAACTCGGTAACGCTCGAAAGGCCTCTTCGGCCCAGGACGATCGTGTCATACCCCGATTGGGCTTCCGCGATGATGTCTCTGGCCACCCCCTTCTTTTTGGCCTGCATTTTCAAGGCGATATGCTTTTCATCAAAGCCCGCACGGATCAGGCGATTTTTCCCCTGGTCCATGGCTTTCCGGACGAGTTCCTTTTTCTTGTCCTCAAGGGAACAGAACGCTAACTGCTGAGAAGTGAAGTAGGGGATCAATTCAGGACTGTTCATGTCACAGATGGCCGCTGTGTCCATGGTCACATGGTAAAGGGTGACCTCGTGGTCCGGAGTGAACGTATGGGCGATGTAATCCACGGCTCGCATCGCATTTTCGGATTCGTCAAGAGCCACCAGTATTTTCTTTCCCATGCTTCTCCCTCCTTTGCTTGAGTTTGACCGGGTTCGCACTCTTCATCGTTTCCGGATCCCGGCTCGCCCTGCTCCGCGAACCTTGGCCGCGATGATGAATCGGGTCAAATCTAATCAAGGCTGAATCCTCGTTCCTTGTCAAGTCAAAACATCGGCCCTTGACTCGCGAGGCCGGTTCTCCTATATTAAAAACTTTGCGGGAGGAAAAAGATGGGGACCAAGACGGAAAAGGATCTCGCCTATGCTTTTGCTGCGGAATCCAAGGCGGCTGCAAGGAATGAAGCGTTTGCGAGAAAGGCTGAGGTTGAGGGTTTCGGCAACATCGGACGCCTTTTTCGAGCCGTGTCCGAGGCGGAATCCGTGCACGCCCGACGGTACCTCATGCTCATGCGCGGGAAAATCGGATCCACGGAAGAAAACCTGCGGACCGCCTTTGAAAACGAGATCCGGGCAAATGCGGACGAGTACCCCAACCTGATCAAGGATGCGTCGGAAGAAAATGAAGAAGGAGCCGTGAAAGCCTTTTCACAATCCAGGGACGTGGAGAGCCGCCACGCGGAGCTTTACAAGCGGGCCATGAACGACATGCTTGCGGAGCGTGAGACCCTCTACTATGTCTGCCAGGTCTGCGGCTATGTAGCCGAGGACGAGGCTCCGGAGCGATGCCCGGTCTGCGGGGCGGTGAAGGGGAAATTCAAACAAATCACTTGATAATGAATTCGTAAACGCTCATGACCATTAGAAGGATCGCCCCCGCGCATGAATGCGCCTGAGGCGCACAAGAATCCCCCTCGATCCCCCTTTTTCAAAGGGGGAGGTTCAATCAGGTGCCGCTTTATTCCCCCCTTTAGCAAAGGGGGGACAGTGGGGATTTTCACGGTAAAAAGTCGTGTGCGCGAATGAGACCCGGCAAGGCCTGTGCGATGAAAATCTCTCAGAGCCGAGATCGCCACGGCCCCTTCCCAGGGGAAGGGGCCTCGCGATGACCTCTTTTTTGGTCATTACGAGCCCGAAGGGCGTGGCAATCTCCGGCAGTTCATCTTTTCGGTAAAGCAATGGCTAAAGATTTTTACGAAATACTGGGCGTCAAGAAGGGTGCCACGAAAGAGGAGATCAAGAAGGCTTACCGCAAGCTGGCAAGGAAGTGGCATCCGGACGTGAATCCGGGCAGCAAAGAAGCGGAGCAAAAGTTCAAAGAGATCTCCCGGGCCAACGACGCTCTCGGTGACGAAAAGAAAAGAAAACTCTACGACGAGTTCGGGGAAGAAGGCCTCCAGGCGGGGTTCGATGCCGAAAAGGCTCGGCAATACAAGCAATGGAGCACGTATCAGCAGGCCGGAGCAGGAGGGGGCGGGCAACCCTTCGGGAAATATCACAGCTACGAGGATATTTTCGGCGACCTTTTCGGTTTCGGCGGCGGTGAAGCGACGGGATTCAGAGCGAGAAGGTCCGCTGCAGGCAGAGACATGGAGCACGAGATGACCATCGACCTCATCTCAGCGCTCAAAGGGTTCGAGACCGAACTGGCGATGCAGAAGGTGACCGCCTGTTCCCAATGCGGCGGCTCTGGAACGGATCCTCAATCCAAGCTTTCCACGTGCACGGCGTGCGGCGGCTCGGGCCGCATCAATGTGGCCCAGGGACCGATGCAGTTTACCAGAGCCTGCCCGCAGTGCAAGGGGCACGGCCAAATCGGCAAGCCATGCCCGGCGTGCGGCGGAAGCGGCCGGGCCATGGGCACGGAGAGGATCCGGGTTACCATCCCCCAGGGTGTGAAGGAAGGGTCCAAGGTCCGTGTGGCGGGAAAAGGGGAGCCGGGCACCGACGGCGGACCTCCAGGGGATCTCTACCTGATCATCCACATCCAGCCCCATCCCATTCTTACCCGGGAAGGGGACAATCTGCTCATGGACCTTCCGGTGACGGTGCGGGAAGCCATGGCCGGAGCCACGGTGACCGTCCCTACCGTGGATGGTGCGCTGAACGTGAAGGTCCCGGCCGGGAGCCAAAGCGGGCAGGTCCTGAGGCTGCGGGGAAAGGGCGCGCTCAACGCAAAGACAAAGCAGAAGGGGGACCTCCTGGTGAAGCTCGTCGTCAAGGTGCCGAAAACGGACGACCCCGAGATTCTCGAGGCCGCCAAAAAGATGGACGGGCTTTACAAAGAGGATGTGAGAGCTTCCGTGAAGCTCTAGAGCTCTGTCTCGGAACTGCTGCCACAAACACGAGATCGGGTACAACGCCCCGCGGCTGAACGAATGGCCCGAGACACGGAAATCCGAATAATAAAATCCGAAATACGAAAAAATGCCAAATTCTCAATTTCCAAAATCGAAAACAATAATGAGAGAGTGTTAAGCGGTTTTGGTGATTGATTTTTCGAATTTGTTTCGGATTTCGTGCTTCGGATTTAGGATTTTGCCTGAGGCGTTCGGGCACCAGGCAGAGCATCAGCGGTTTTCGTCAAGGCTCCTGTGGATCTGTTTAGCGAGATCTTCCAGGATGTCGTCGAACTGCTTCCTCATTTCAAACATCATCTGCCTCATCCTGAGAATGATGTCGACCCCCGGCAGGTTGACTCCCATGTCCTCCACCAGGATTTTTGCAAGGCGCAGTTTCTCCAACTCTTCGGAAGAGAAGATCTTATCCGGTTCTTCGTCCCTGCAAAGGGGGCAGACGAGTTCTTCCTCCTCCAGTTCGACCAGGAATCGTTCATCCACCTCGAAAAACTCGATCACTTCCTTCAGGGTCCAGAATTCTCTTGCCATGGGAGTCGTCCTTGTCCTCTCTCACTCTTCCGTGCTCTCTCTTTTCGGAGCCGGGTCATCCGGGATGCCCATGAGCGCTTTCAGCTCTTTCCCGTCGATTTTTTCCTTCTCCATGAGTACGGCCGCGGCTTTCTCCAGGTCATCTTTATGTTGCCGGATGATTTCCAGGGCTTTGCTGTACTGTCCGCTGATGATTTCTCTGATTTCCGTGTCGATCAATTGAGCCGTCGCTTCGCTGTATTCACCGCCGCCTTGCATGCCCGCTTCCAGAAAGAGCGGCCTTTTCTCCCGGGAAAAGTAGACCTGCCCGACCGAACTGCTCATGCCGTATTCCTTGACCATGCTCCGGGCAATGTCCGTCGCCTTGGCGAGATCGTTGTGGGCTCCCGTGGAAATGTCACTGAAAAAAATTTCCTCGGCCGCGCGACCGCCCAGAAGCGTGGCGATCTTGTTGAGCAGCTCTGTTTTCCGCATCAGGAAACGGTCTTCGGTCGGGACCTGCATGGTGTAGCCCAAGGCTGCAATGCCCCGGGGGATGATGGAGATTTTCTGAACAGGATCGGTCCCGGGCAGGCTCAGGGCCACGATGGCGTGTCCCAGTTCGTGGTGAGCCACGATTTTTCGCTCTTCCGGATTGATGAGGCGATTCTTTTTTTCAAGACCCGCCATGACCCGCTCCACGGCCTCTTCGAACTCCGCCATGCCGACCTTTTTCTTTTTCCGGCGCACCGCCAGGAGGGCGGCTTCATTTACCAGGTTCGCCAGATCGGCTCCCACCATGCCGGGGGTCATGTTGGCGATCTTCTCGATGTCGAGGTTCTTCACAGCGGTGATTTTTTTCAGGTGGACCTTGAGAATGTCCTCCCTCCCTTTCTTGTCGGGACGGTCCACAAGAATGTGGCGGTCGAACCTTCCGGGCCTCAACAGCGCGGGATCCAGGATCTCGGGCCTGTTGGTGGCCGCCATGAGAATCACGCCGACCTTGGGATCAAAGCCGTCCATTTCCACCAGAAGCTGGTTGAGGGTCTGTTCCCGCTCATCGTGCCCCCCCATAGTCCCGAAGCCCCTGGCCTTTCCCAGGGCATCCAGTTCGTCGATGAAGATGATGCAGGGCGCCTTCTGCTTGGCCTGCACAAAGAGGTCCCTCACCCTTGCGGCGCCGAGGCCCACAAACATTTCCACGAACTCCGACCCGCTCAGGCTGAAGAAAGGCACGTGGCTTTCCCCGGCCACGGCCTTGGCCAGAAGGGTCTTGCCGGTTCCGGGGGGGCCAACCAGCAGAACGCCCTTGGGCATCTGGCCGCCCAGTTCCGTGAATCTTGCCGGCTCTTTCAGAAACTCGATGACCTCGACGAGCTCCTGCTTTGCCTCGTCCACTCCGGCCGCATCATCAAAGGTGACGTTGAGCTCGTTTTCCATGTAGATCTTGGCCTTGTTTTTCCCAAGGGTCATGAAGCCGGGTTGTTGGCCCGCCATGCGTTTCATCAGGAAGTACCAGATGCCGACAAAGAGGAAGATGGGGAAAATCCAGGAGAAAAGATCTCTCAGAAAGGTGGACTCCATTTGGCCTTTGAACGTGATATTGTATTGTTCGAGGAGCTCGGAAATCTCCGGGTCCACCCGGACGGTCTTGAAGAGCTCGGTCTTGTTGGGATCCTTGGGGTCGGTGATCATTTTGCCCTGGATCTGGTTGGCGGAAATGGCCACTTCCGAGACCCTACTTTCTTTCAACAGTTCCAGAAACTCACTATAGGGAATAGGCTTGATCGCAAGGTAGGCGCTGAGCGTGTTGTGGGCCAGGAGGACGACCCAGATTCCCAGCAACACGTACCATAGGGAGAACTTGTGATGCTTTTCCATCTATTTTTCCTTCATCTTGAAATGGAGCCGGTCCACCATCTCCTGAACATTCTTCGACAGGTACCACCGTCCGTTGGCAAAGACGCCGTAATCCGCCCCGATCATGGCCGAAGAGTAGCGCGTCGAATTGGCGTAGAAGAGCCACTGTTCGACCCACTGCTTCTCGATCGCCTCGTTGAAGATGCCGTCTTTTTCCGAGAGTCCCTTTGCCGCGCCCTGCTCCCATGCGGCAAGCAACACCTGCGTCGCCGTCAGGGTCATTTCGTTCGTCTTCCGGATGGTGTTCTCATAGCGAGCGAAATGCCCCTTGACCCATGATTCGCTGTGACAGGAGAGGCAAACCTTCTCCATGGTGTTTCGCCTCACCTTCTGCTCCTTTTCATCAATCAGGTACTCCAACGCAGGCTCGCCGGTCAGTTCCGTGGGCAAGGGCAGCCCCGCCCTGTTTTTGATGATGGTGGTGTCCGGCGATTTGGGATGTGGGTGGGCATAGATCAGGCCGAAAATCCGCCACGGGAGGCGGTCGTTCATCTGGTGGGTTCTGGGGGCGATGACGTCGCCCTCTTCGTTCACGGTCAGGCTCACGTGGCACGTTGCACAGGTGGGGCCCGTGATGTCCTTTCCCATCGTCCAGGGCACGGCTTCGAAGTTCCACCCGTCGCCCAAGGCGGCGTGGATGTTGCCGTGCTTGCTGACTTCGTACACTTTGTAGGCCGGGACGTCGGGTCCCTTGTGGCACTGGGAGCAGGTGTAAGGCTTTCTCGCCATTTCGATGGCGAAGTGGTGGCGGGTGTGGCATGCGGAGCAGGAACCTTTGCTTCCGTCAGGGTTGATGCGGCCCACCCCTTGGTTCGGCCAGCCGGTGAGCACGGGAAATTCCATCTCTCCGTAGGCCGTCTCCCTCGTGACCGATCCTTTCACGGATACGGATGTTCCGTGGCACTGGCGGCAGGCATCCGAAAGGGTCAGCTCATCGGGGTCGGCAAGGGTTGTCCCCATATCCTTGAAAGCCTGGATTCCCGTCACGGCCTTTGTCAGTTCCTGATACACGGGGTTGTTTTCGAGATTGCCGTACGCATGGGACATGATGTTCTTTTCATATTGCCCCGCCTCCACAGGATGGCAGGTGGAGCAGTCCTGGGGCGTGACGACCGCATGGACCTGGTAGCCGTTGTGCTCGAATGAGTCTTTGTGCTTTTCGGGGTTCACCGTGTGGCACTCGGCGCAGCCCACAACCACGCCGGCGAGCGCGTCCGGCAAACGCTCGTAGGAAACCCGCCTCTTGATCTCCGGCAGCCCCTTGGCCGCGTTGGGTGTTGTTTTCGACATGCGGCTCTTCTGCCATCCCGAAACAATGCCCGGATTCAAGGAAGCGTGGCATTCCAGGCAGGAAGCGGAATCATCGCTCATGGGCACATCCGCCCCCAGGGCGGGGCAGGAAATTGCCAGCGCCAGAAACAGGGAAACAAAAAGGTATCTCATGACGTGTCCTCCCAGAATACCCCTAAGGGCAGGGGATCGTTGCCAAAGCCTCTTCAGCCAAATCCTTTACTCGATGCACCCCGAGCTGGGTGCCGAAATCAAGGGAAATCTCGGCGCCGTCGCCGGCAAGCTCGCGAAGAGCCGAACAAGACTCCGGCTTTCTCAAAAGGCCCAAAACCCGGGCCGATAGCCCCCGAACCGTGGCATCGGCTGAACCGAGATACGTCACGAGGTGCTCGGCGGCATCCCTGAAAAGGTCGGGGTGACTTTCCAAGGCCCGAGCGATTCCCCAGAGCAGCCCTCTTTGAAGCCGTTCATGCTCCAGGTAGTTGCCCTCCTTCATGGCATACGATAAAAGGATTGGAGCGTATTCCGCCGCGAGTGTCCGGTGGCGGGCCAGGGTCTCTCCAATGGCTTCAGGGGAGCCCCAACCAATGCCTCCCGATTCGTCGTTGAGGCTCCACATGAGTCGTCGCACAATGACCCGGGCCGACTCCAGGTCCTCGTCGGCAAGGGTGGACACAACGGCCCCGAAATATCGCACCGCGGGCCACTTGAGGCGGGGATCGCCGTCCTGAATAAAAGAAAAGAGAGCGTTGATCACCCGCTTGGGCGGAAGGCGGCCGATTTTTTCAAGGGCGGCGTCAGGGTCGTCCTGCATCAAGAGGCTTCGAACGCTTTCCTTGACTGCACGGCGACGTTGTCCGCCGGGTTTCATTCTTTTTCAAACTGATCTTTCGAAGCGCCACAAACAGGACATACCCAATCAGCAGGCACGTTCTCAAAAGGCGTTCCCGGTTGGACCCCGTTGTCTGGATCACCCGCTTCAGGATCGTAAACATAGCCGCACACAGAACACACGTACTTGGACATCTTCTCAACCTCCTTTGCTGGTGGAATCTATGAAGAGCAGGAAAACATTTGAGCCCCGATTTTTAATCCGGTTCTGAGGACGGCGCCACGAGGAGTTCATGAGATTTTCATGGCAGCCGAAAAAAAGATGATTACCTTTTGAAATCCGCTTTAGAGTATCCTGAAACTGGTCAGCGATCTTAGACAGACCCGGTGCCCGGATAGAGAATAACTGAAATCATAAGTTCCAAATCCTGTGGTGTCAAGGTGTGGAGTTGAGGAAGCGATCCCCATTGATCGATATCATGCTTTTCCTGTGCGTGCTGGCAGGGGCCACCTGGCTGGTGGCCGACGGCACGACCAAACTGGGCTACAACTGGCAGTGGTACAGGGTCCCCCGGTACATCTTTACCTTTGAAAACGGCCGGTTCACAGCCGGTCCCCTGCTCGACGGCCTGAAGGTGACCCTCGAAATCACGGGGGCCGGCTTTGTTCTTTCCTTCACCATCGGCCTCGTCACCGCCCTATGCCGCCTCTCGGGTTCTGTGTTGGCGAGGGTGGTTTCGCGGGCGTACCTGGAGATTATCCGAAATACCCCCCTTCTGGTTCAGCTTTTCTTCATCTATTTTGTGCTTTCACCGATTTTCGATCTGAGCCGCTTTTTCTCAGCCGTTTTGGCCCTCAGCCTTTTTGAAGGGGCCTACGCTTCGGAGATCTTCAGAGCGGGGATCGTGTCCATTCACAAGGGCCAATGGGAAGCCGCGCACAGCCTGGGACTGAGCGCCTGGGATTCGTACCGGTGGATCATCCTGCCCCAGGCGGTGCGGCGGGTCCTTCCGCCGCTGACGAGCCAGGCCGTGTCCCTGGTGAAGGATTCGGCCCTCGTGAGCACGATCGCGGTGTATGACCTGACCATGCGAGGGCAGGAGATCATTGCCGAAACCTACCTCGCCTTCGAACTGTGGTTTACCATCGCAGCCATTTATCTCACCGTGACCGTGGCGCTTTCCTCGGTGGTGGCCTTGATGGAAAAACGGATCAGGGTGGCGACATGACAGATAGGGGTTCAGAGGACTACATCATTACCGTAGACCGGGTCAACAAGGTCTTTCCCAACGGCGTTCACGCCCTGCGGGACTTCTCTATCCAGGTGCGGCGCAGGGAGGTCCTGGTGGTCATCGGCCCTTCCGGCTCAGGGAAGTCCACATTTCTGAGGTGCCTGAACGGTCTGGAGGAGATCGAAAGCGGCTCGATCGTCGTGGACGGCATTCCCCTGGACGACAGAAAGGAGAACCGGCTCGAGATCAGGAAAGAGGTGGGAATGGTCTTCCAGTCCTTCAACCTGTTCCCGCACCTGACAGTTCTGGACAACATCAATCTGGCCCAGATCCTGGTCCGCGGGAAAAGCAAGAAGGAGGCCACGGAAACCTCTATGGCCCTGCTCAGGAAGGTAGGGATTCCCGAGAAGGCCAGGACCTTTCCCAACCATCTCAGCGGGGGACAGCAGCAACGGGTGGCCATTGCGAGGGCTTTGGCGATGATGCCCAAGGTCATGCTCTTCGACGAGGCCACGAGCGCTCTCGACCCTGAAATGATCGGCGAGGTCCTGGACGTGATGAAGACCCTTGCGGCGGAAGGCATGACCATGGTGGTGGTCACCCACGAGATGGGGTTTGCCCGGGAAGTGAGCGATTGGATGGTTTTCATGGAAAGCGGCACCATCGTGGAAAAAGGCACGGCCGAGAAGCTTTTCACAAACCCGGACCAAGAAAGAACCAGGGAGTTTTTAAGTCAAATCCTGTGAGGAGGGAAGCATGACGGTCTCGTAAAAAGTCTTCCGTTTCGTCACCCCGGCGGAAGCCGGGGTCCAGAATCCCTTGAATTTCCTGGATTCCGGCTTTCGCCGGAATGACGAAAAACAGGGTTTTCGGACTTTTTACGAATGCATCATTATTCCATCATTCCAATACTTCATTATTCCGGCATTTAAGAAAGGAGGAGGATCATGAAGAAGGGACTTGTGGGTTGGATAACGTTAGGGATCGTCTTTGCCTTTGCGGCTTTCACGGGAAACGCCAAGGGCGGAGAACTTCAGCAGAAACTGACCGAAGAGAGCGCGCTGGAGCAGGTGCTCAAGCGGGGCACGCTCCGTGTCGGCATGTCCACGTTCGTGCCCTGGGCCATGCAGGACAAGACGGGAAACCTGATCGGGTTTGAGATTGACGTGGCTACGAGGCTCGCAAAGGACATGGGCGTGAAGGCTGAGTTTGTTCCAACCAAGTGGGCGGGAATCATCCCGGCCCTTCTCACGGCCAAGTTCGATGTCATCATCGGCGGTATGGGGATTCTGCCCCAGCGCAACTTGAAGGTCAATTTCACGATTCCCTACGATGTGACGGGAATGTCTATCGTAGCGAACAAGGATCTTGCCGGCAGCTTCAAGGGCCTTGAAGACTTCAACCGGCCGGACGTAGTGATTGCCGTGCGCCTCGGTGCGACCCCGGTGGCGGCTGCTCAGAGGTTCATGCCCAAGGCCCAGTTGCGCAAGTTTGACGACGAATCCCAGGCCGTCCAGGAACTCCTCAACGGCAAGGCCCATGCCGTCATCGCTTCCGCTCCCATGCCGGCTTTCCAGGCGCTCAAGTACCCGGACAAGCTTTTTTTGCCCATCCGGGGAACCTTCACCAAAGAGCCCATCGGATTCGCCTTGAAGAAAGGGGATGTGGACACTTTGAACTTTTTCAACAACTGGATCACCGTGGTGCAGGCCGAGGGTTGGCTCGAGGAACGGAAGCACTACTGGTTCGAGACCCGGGACTGGGAAGACCTGGTCAAGTAAGTCGCAGGTTGGGGTCGTCGCGCTTTTCCGTCCGGTCTGCGATCGGGCAGGGACTGTACAAAAATTCAAGCTTTTTCAACTTTTTTGTCGTCCTGTAGGAGCGACCTCCTGGTCGCGATGTTTTCGTCCCGCCCCTGGCGGGACTCCTACAATAGATGGGAGATCGGCTTAGGAAGCGTGTGGACATCGAAGCAATGATGAGACCCTTCGTAAGTCCTTCCCCGCGCAGTGAACGAGTGATACCCCGACAGGTTCAGCATTGCGAAGGAAAAAGCTCAAAATCAAGCCTCTCGATATCGTCATCGCTCTTTTGATCCTTGGGGCGGCGGTGTACATCGGGCATCGGATCAGCGGCGACATTCGCTACTCGTGGGAATGGCGCTCCCTCCCCCAGTATATCCTTCGCTACGATGCCGACGCGGAAGCGTGGGTGCCTAACGTGCTGCTCAAGGGCCTCTTCATGACCATCCGGTTAAGCCTTTGGGGAACGGTGCTGGCAACGCTCATCGGAACCGTCATGGGGCTCTGCCGTGTGAGCCACAGCCTTTTCTACCGCCTCTTGGGAAGGACCTACGTCGAACTGGTTCGCAACACACCGCCCCTGGTCCTCATTTTCATTTTCTACTATTTCCTGAGCGGGCAGGTGATGTCGGCCTTGGGCGTGGATGCGTTCGTCGGGTCTCTGTCCGGGGATACCCGGATTTTTCTGGAGATTTTCTTTGCCCCGCCTTCCATGTTCTCCGCGTTCATATCCGCCCTGATCACGCTGGCCATCTTTGAGGGCGCTTACATTACGGAAATCGTCAGGGCGGGCGTAGAGTCCATAGAAAAAGGCATTTGGGAAGCCTCCTATGCATTAGGGTTGTCGAGATGGCAGCAGTTGCGCTACGTGGTCCTTCCTTTGGCAGCCCAGCGAATCCTCCCCCCCCTTGCGGGCCAGTTCATTTCCACCATCAAAGACTCCGCCATCGTTTCCGTCATATCCATCCAGGAGTTGACCTTCCGGGGCATGGAGCTGATGTCGGCGACCTATCTCATCTTCGAGGTCTGGATCACCATCACCGCCCTGTATTTCATCCTGACCCTGTCTTTGTCCCTGGTCGTTGAGCGGCTCGAAATCCACCTGAGAAGGAGTGAGGCTTGAGCGACATCATGGTGGAGAACAACCGGCTGGTTGCAGAACCTGTTCCCAGGCTGGTTCGGAACATCACCGTGCCGGCGAGCGTGGGCTTTTTTTTCAACACCATGTACAACGTGGTGGACACCTATTTCAGTGGTTTGATCTCCACCCAGGCCCTCGCTTCTCTTTCCCTTTCCTTTCCCGTCTTCTTCATCATCCTTGCCATGGGCACGGGCATCTCGACGGGCACGACGGCTTTGATTGCCAACGCTCTGGGAGGAGGACAAGCCTCGGAGGCAAGGCTCTATGCCGTCCAGGGCATCACCTTCGGCAACCTGACGGCCATCGCCCTGACCGGGCTCGGGATCTATGCTTCTCCGGCGATGTTCAGGATTCTGGGAGCGTCGGACGAATACCTGGTCATGGTCGTGACTTATATGGACACCATTTTTGCGGGGACCATTTTCTTCATCCTCATCTACATGCTGAACGCCGTGCTCAACGGTCTGGGTGAAACAAGGCCCTTCAGGAATTTCCTGATCGCGGGTTTCTTCATGAACATGATCCTCGACCCGTGGTTCATTTACGGCGGCTTCGGGCTGCCGGCCATGGGCATTATCGGCATCGCCCTCGCAACCGTGATGATCCAGGTCATCGGGTGTTTCTACCTCGGATACAAGGTCTACAGGACAGGGCTCATCTCAGAGCGTGCCTTGAGGGACATTATTCCCAAACCGGGGCCCTTCAGGGAGATCGCCCGGCAGGGCCTTCCGGCAAGTTTCAACATGCTCACCGTGGGCATGGGCATCTTTGTCATCACCTATTTTGTGAGCCAATTCGGTAAAGAGGCCGTGGCAGCCTACGGCATCGCGATGCGGGTGGAACAGATCGTGCTCGTGCCGACGATCGGCCTGAACATTGCCACGTTGACGCTGGTCGCTCAGAACAACGGCGCAGGCCGCTTTGACCGGATCCATGAAGTCCTTCAGACGTGCTTGAAGTATGGCGCCTATGTCATGGCGATCGGGTCCCTGGCTATTTTCATAGGCGCACGACCCCTGATGGCTCTCTTCACGACCGATGCGTCAGTCATCGACGTGGGCGCCACGTACCTGAGAATCGACGCTCTCGTGCTTTACGCCTATGTCGTGCTTTTCGTGCACGTGGCGGCCTTGCAGGGGATGAAGAGGCCCATGTTCGCCGTCTGGATCGGCCTGTACCGCCAGATCGCCGCCCCTTTCACCCTTTTCTGGGCGGTCACCCGGGTATTTGATTTCGGTTTGCTGGGAATCTGGTGGGGCATTTTCGCCATCACGTGGAGTGCGGCCGTGTTGACCCTTCTCTACGCGAGGCGTTTGCTGGGGAAGAAAAAGAAACCCCATGAGACTCGCGCGGTTCCCATGGGGCGAAATGGGTAAGAAAGCAATTACTTTTTGGCTTTGGCCTTTTTCTTGACTTCCCCTTCGTACTTGAAGGAGAGATTCACTCTTGCCCGATAGCTTTTTACCTTGCCTCCTTCAATGCTCATGTCAAGGCGCGTCACTTCGGCGACTCTGAGGTCTCTCAGGGTTCCGGCTGCGGTCTCCACCGCCCTCTTCGCCGCATCTTCCCAGGACACATCGCTTGTTCCCACAAGCTGCACAATCGTGTAGGTGCTCGTTGCCATCTCTTTCCTCCTCGTCAAAAGGTTTACGGTTTCAGGGCCTGGCACGCACCCTATCGTGACAGGGCGTGAAAGTCAAGCGTTAACCCCAAATGCGAACCTCTTTCCTAACTCGTCAACTTCCTTGTTTATGCGTGCTTTCTCTCACGTTGTCCGATCGTGTCAGAAGGGCACAAAATTGTTGGCAGAGAAGTATTCTTCTTTCAGCATGTCGAGCTGGTTCTTGAAGGCGTGGTAATGACCCTGCTCCCAATCGGCCAGTTCGTTGTAGAAAGCCTTTGCATCGGGACTGGCGGCCTTCCTGGCGCAATTGCGGTAAAAGGCCATGGCATCCAGCTCCAGTTTCATGCCGATGTTCAGGGCGCTCACCTCAAAGTGGCTGTTCTTGATCCGCTTCTTGATTTCTTTGCTGAAGATAGGGCCGGAAGTCCGCTTCCCGTGTCCCTTGGCAAGTTTCTTGGCGAAATCATAATCCCCCGTTTCCAGCACGGATCGATACTGTTTCCTCAAGTCATTGAAATGGCCCATTTCCTCTTCCGCCATTTTCAGGAAAGCCGCTTTGCCTTTCGGGTCCTTTGTGGTTTTGGCCGCAGCCTTGTAAAACTGATGGCCCGTGAGTTCCGCTTCCATGGCTGTTTTCAGCCCCTCGAGGATTTCTTTCTGCTTCTTGTTCATGGGTCTGTCCTTTCTTTCCGCCCCTATCTTGCCCTCTCCCCGATCGTGGGGGAGAGGGGCAGGGTGAGAGGGTGTGTTCGTGTTCAGGGAAATGTACCACCGTTCCTCACTGCCGGTTCTGAGGAACGGAGAACTTCTTTTCACGAAAATGCACCTTAGCACGCTGGCATTTCGGGCAGGTGCATTGATCAGGGAGATCGTCGAACGGCGTTCCAGGTGCCCACCCTCCGCTGGAATCACCCTTTTCCTGTTCGTAGCAATACCCGCAGGGGCATTGGTACACATGGACCTTTTTCCAACCGGTTGTGCTCATCGATTGATAACTCCTGGCCTCGGCCTACTGCAGCAAGAATGTCATTTCGAGCCCTTCGACTTCGCTCAGGATAAACTCCGCGAGAAATCTAATCTATTATTCGTTCTGGTTGCACTAAGATCTCTCCCTTTGGTCGAAATGACAGGTCATCCTGAAAAAGGCTGAGAGTTCTTTGCCGCATTTCAGTGTCCACTCAAGCCCCGAAGGGGCGTCTCATAAAATCTGCGTAAGCAGATTTTATTAAAGGAACTTCTCCGGGGGTCTCCGCTCAGGCACATAGTCATGGGGAATCTTTTCGTCGTTCCACTCCCTGGAAACGTAGAGATTGCAGTAGCAGCTCCCGAACTCCTGAACGTCGGGCTCCCGGTAGACACAGGGACAGATGATGTCCTTGTCCTTTTCCCTGTCACCCGAAGCCAGCCGGCAGGGGCAGCCCATGTAGCCGTATCTTTCCTTGTTGGCCAGCAAGCCGGAAAGAAGATCGAAGACCCGTTCCCTGTCCTTGTTGAAGAAATACCCCTTCGGTTCCTGGACCTTCTTGAGCATTTCGTAAAGTTTCTCCACCTCGTTCATAATCCGAGCGCCTCCTTGATTTCGTTCTCTTTATAGCCCACGATGACCTTGTCATTGATGATAATGGTCGGGAAAGAGCAGCGGGGGTTCAATTTTTTCACATCTTCAAGGATGGCGGACCGATCTTCTCCCTGGAGCAGATCCACATCGGTGAACTCATACTGGACCGAACATTCGTCGAGCAAACGCTTCGTGGCTTTGCAGTGGCTGCAGGTGCTCAAAGTGTAGATCTTGACATTGTTTTCCATTTTGGTTCTCCTTTCTGTGCTCAAGCTGTCTCATCCAAAAGGCGCCCCAGCGAAGCGATATGGGCTTTTTCTTCCTCCGCGATTTCGTGCAGGGCTTTTCTGCTCTCCTGATCTTTCGCTTTCCGGGAATATCGTGTATAGAGATCAAAGGCCTGGGTTTCAAGCATCATGGCAAGGCTCAGGATGTGGTTCGTGGTGTCCAGCAGGGAGCGATTCTGCTCAAGGAATTCCTCGGTGGTGAAACCCCCTTCCATGACTCCGGACAGCGCTTCGCTTTCAAGTCTGTCCCGGCTGCCGTGCGGATCAAGGGAAAGATAAAGGTGGTAAATCTTTTCCTTGTGCTTTTCCTCGATCCCGATGAGTTTTGTCAGGACATTTTCCACCTCTTTGTTTTCAGCCTTTCGGGACACGGACGTGTAAAATTCAGCCAGCCCATGCTCCATGGCGTAGGCAACGGCCATGACCTCTTTGGCCGATTCGTCTCCGGTGAGGTAACCCATGCCCATCTCGGCCGGTCCGCTCGCCTTGCCGCCCTGCCAGGCCGCAATACCCCCTTTCAGGTTGAAGACCTCTTTGAACCCCTGGCCTGAGAGATACTGCGCAGCAGCACGGCTGCGGCCGCCGACGGCACAATAGGTCAAAACGGGTTGGCCGGGATCCAGCTCGGACATTCGGCCCGGCAGCTCGGGAAGCGGGATCAGCGTGGCACCCGGAATGCGCGACTCCTCGAATTCCCCGGGCTGCCGCACGTCAAGGAGCGTAAACGTGCCTTCAGGGTGGTTGTTGATGTATGACCGCGCCTCTGCGGCATCCATGCTTTTCGCAGGGGTAAAAAATTGCTTCCATTTCATGAGTGCTGTCCTCGCCTAAGGTTATCTTTTTGAAATCACTCTAAAACCGATTCGCTCTCCAAAAGGAGGGGCAAAACAGGCAAAATATAATCATCCCCATTCGAATCACAACCCCGTCACCCTTGTCAAGGCCGCCTCCTGCGGTTATGATAATTTAAAGGTCCCGGCAGGACCAAAGATCGTGCAGAACCCCCTGCCCCCTTTTTCAAAGGGGGAAATTGCCGCCGTTCCTTTGACCTCCCCCTTTAATAAAGGGGGATTGAGGGGGATTTTTATGCGGCATGAACGTTTACGGGGCCATCGACTCTGGACATTCTGTTAATCCTATGCACCTGGGAACTGAATGGTTTGCTCTCAAAGGAGGTTTTAACCGTGGAGAAGGCTTTGATAGACGGCGTCGAACTTTTTCTCACTCAGCCGGATGACGTGCCCATGGTCTGGGTGGGGCAGGAGGAACTGGTCAGCCAGGTTCTGGCCGCGTGGATGGTTGTGGGAGACGACGATCTGCCCCTCAATCCCCGTCTTGTCGGCAAGCCCGGTGTGGGAAAGACAACCCTCGCGTATCACGCAGGCAGGACTCTGGGAAAGCCGGTCTACCTTTTTCAGGCCACCATGGATACGAGACCCGAAGATCTCATCGTGACGCCGGTCATTTCTGAGGGAGGAAAAATCAGGTACATGGCCAGCCCCATCGTTTCCGCCATGATCAAGGGTGGAATCGCCGTCATCGACGAGGGAAACAGGATGAGCGAGAAAAGCTGGGCGTCTCTTGCGCCCCTCATGGACAACCGCCGATACGTGGAGTCCATCGTGGCCGGGATCAAGATCAAGGCTCACCCGGATTTCCGGATCTGCACCACCATGAACGACGACGCGAGCACGTTCGAGCTTCCCGAGTACATTCACTCCAGGCTTCAACCCCAGATCTTCATTGACTTTCCCGAAAGAGACGAAGAGTTGCTGATCCTGAAAAAAAACCTGCCTTTTGCAGACGAAGAAATCCTGGAGTACGTGGTCGATTTCCTTCAGACCGCCCACGAGACCGAAGAACGGTACACGGTGAGGGACGGGATCAACATCGCCCGCTACGCTCTCAAGCGGCTCGTTGAGAGGGGTGAACGCCTGACCCTTGCACAACGAAACGAAAGAATCGTGGGCTACATGAAAGAGGCGGCGACCATGATCCTTGATCCCAATGCGGCCCGCTATTTCAGTGAATCCCTGGATGCCGGAGATGACGAAGCATAAGTTTCACTGGGAAAACGTTCGCCTCGTCCCCGTTCTCCACAACAGGGTGGAGTTCGCCATCGAAGTCCGGAGGCAGTTTCGCGAGTTCAAGCCCGACCATGTGGCCGTGGAGTACCCGAGCACCCTGACCGATCCGATCATCAGGGGGGTGAGAAGGCTTCCGCTTCTCTCGGCGGTTTATTACCGGGAAGGAGACGGCACGCTCGTCTACCTGCTCATCGAGCCCACGGACGGCCAGGTGGAAGCGGTGAGGCTCGCCCTGGAAAGCGGTGTTCCTGTGCACTGCATCGATCGGGACACGGAAGGGTACCCTTTAGACCGCTCTCCCATGCCGGATCCTTACGCCGTGGCGAGAGTGGGGCACGATCAATATTGCCGGGCCTATCTCCTCACCCGGAAAGACCGCCCTGTCTCAACCGAGGATGCTTTGCGGGAAAGAACCATGGCGCACCACCTCCAGCAGATGAACGCCGGTGGAGGAAAGGTCCTTTTCGTGGGCGGGCTCTACCATGTTCCCGGCGTTCTGAAGATGCTCGAACTTCCCCAAACCGAAGTGATCGGCCGGAGGCATCGTGAAGACGTGGGCCTGGCTCATCTCCACCCTGAGTCGAGCAGGGAGGTGATGACGGAAATGCCATTCCTGGCGGCCCGGTACGAACGGTTCAGATCAGAAGGATCGGCGACCGACGATGATCTGGATCGGCTGAAGATTCAAAACGACCTCGTCGGTCTTGCCCGCCGGAATCACTGGAAGAACAGCAAGGAGGAACTCTCCCGAACCCAGGTGAGAGTGCTACACACCTTCGCCCGCAACTATGCGCTGATCAACGGCGCCCTGGTTCCGAGCTTTTATCAGCTCGTGGTGGCGGCCCGGGGCGCTGCCGACGACAACTTCGCCTATGAGCTGTGGGACAAGGGAAGCGAGTACCCTTGGCAAACGGAGAGCTCCGATCTCCCCGTGATCCGCCTCAGCGGAGAAGACCTGTTCCTGGACCAGAAGCGGATCAAGTTCCATCGAAGGTTGAAGACCTTCCGGCGAAGACTCGTCCCTGTGCCGGTGAAAAAAAAGATCCGGGAGAAGGTGCCCGGCGAGTGGCAAAAGAGCTTCGACCGGTTCACCATCTGCTCTTACCCGCCCGAGGATGTGGTGGTGGAAGGATACGGCCGGTATCTTCAGGAAAAGGCCCTGAAGATCAAGACGGAGGAGAATGCCAGGATCGCCCCTTTCGTCAGTTCCATGATGGACGGCATCGACATCCGTGAGACCATCCGAAACTGGAGCAGGGGAGAGATCTACGTCAGGGAGTCCAGGCCCTTCCAGGGGAAGGTGGGATCCGTGGTGGTCATTTTCGATGCGGACCTGGACAAGGACAAAGAGAAGTTTCCGTGGAAAGTGACATGGCTCGGCGAACACGAGCAGGAATCGGACATGGCCTTTTACAGCACGCCTGCAGGGGAGGTCATGGACGGCCCCGGCATCTCCAGGTGCCGGTACGGCGGCTTCATGATGACCTACCCGCCTCTGCGGGTCTACGACATCTGGAAGGACCCCTTCTTCGACATGGCGAGGAACAAGCCAGAGCGCCTGCTCATGGCGGCCATCGACTACAGCCTGGAGAAGCACGTAGTCTACGTGGCCGCCAATCCGGCTTCCGGATGGTGCCACACCATGGCCGCCAGGCTCGGCAAGAAAATCATCTACCTTCCCATCGGCACCTTTTCGCCGGTGACGCTCAAGAAGATCCGCCGGTTTCACGTGCTCTCAGGCCACCACGTGAGAAGGTATGCGAAGCAGTATGTCGGGTTGTAGTTCACAGGTTCGTGAGTTCATTCGTCAGGGCGAACGCTTTCAATCGACTGTAAGTGATTGAATTTCCGTTCGTGGGAGCGCCTGAGGTATCGAAGGATATCGAACCATGAACAAAAACGCCCCCTTTGTCATTGCGAGCCCTTCGACAAGCCCTTCGACTTTGCTCAGGGCCATGAGCGGCGTCGAATGGCTCAGGATAAACTCCGCGAAGCCGTTCGGCCCCGAGCTCACGGCCGAGGGGCAATCTCGTAGTTCGGCGGATATCCAGGAGATTGCCACGCTTGCCCGCCTCGCACCGCCGCCGAAGCGGCCATGGCGCGCAGGAGGCTGGAGGGCCGCTTTGCACCTCGCAATGACGGGCTGAGACTTTTTACCTTGAAACCCCCCCTGCCCCCCTTTACTAAAGGGGGGAATGAAGCGGCACCTTATTAAACCTCCCCCTTTGGAAAAGGGGGATCGAGGGGGATTCTTGTGCGCCTCAGGCGCATTCATGGGCGCGGGCGACCCTTGTAAGGGTCATGAGCCTTTACGAACGCATCAAAATTACATGGCGGGAAGATTTTTCCATTCTTTTTTTTATTGACAATGATTATTTATTAATATTTTAATTCCGCGATTAAAGGCACGAAAGGAGGACACGTTATGAATGAAGAAAACAAGAGCCCGGCAATGGGCAGGACAAGCAAACCTATTTCCGGCAGTGGCACGTCGAACCTTGACTGGTGGCCGAACCAGTTGAACCTCAGGATTCTTCATCAGCACTCTCACCTGAGCAATCCCATGAGCGAAACGTTCAACTACGCCGAGGAATTCAAGAAGCTCGACCTGACGGCCCTGAAGAAGGACCTCTATGCGCTGATGACCGACTCGCAGGACTGGTGGCCGGCCGACTGGGGTCACTACGGGGGGCTCTTTATCCGGATGGCGTGGCACAGCGCAGGCACCTACCGCATGGGCGACGGCCGCGGTGGCGCGGGGTCCGGCTCCCAGCGCCTGGCGCCCCTCAACAGTTGGCCCGACAACGTGAACCTCGACAAGGCGCGCCGCCTGCTCTGGCCGATCAAGCAGAAATACGGAAGTAAAATCTCCTGGGCCGACCTGATGATCCTCGCCGGCAACTGCGCGCTTGAGTCCATGGGCTTCAAGACCTTCGGTTTCGGCGGCGGGCGCGAAGACGTCTGGGAGCCTGAAGAGGACATCTACTGGGGTTCCGAAGAGGAATGGTTGGCCACGAGCGACAAGCCCAAGAGCCGCTACTCCGGTGACCGGGACCTGGAAAACCCCTTGGCGGCTGTGCAGATGGGCCTGATCTACGTGAACCCCGAAGGCCCGGACGGCAACCCGGATCCGGTCGCCTCCGGCCGCGACGTTCGCGAAACCTTCGCGCGCATGGCGATGAACGACGAAGAAACCGTCGCTCTGGTCGCCGGCGGCCACACCTTCGGCAAATGCCATGGCGCCGGCGATGCGACGCTTCTCGGTCCGGAACCGGAAGCCGCCCCCATCGAAGAGCAGGGCCTCGGCTGGAAGAGCAGCTTCGGCAGCGGCAAGGGCGGCCATACGATCACCAGCGGCATCGAAGGCGCCTGGAAGCCGAACCCGACCAAATGGGACATGGGCTATCTGAACGTGCTGTTCAAATACGACTGGGAACTGGTCAAGAGCCCGGCCGGCGCGAATCAGTGGCTGGCCAAGAACGTGGCCGAAGAGGACATGGTGGTTGACGCGCACGACCCGTCGAAGAAGCACCGGCCGATGATGACCACGGCCGACCTTTCCCTCAAGTTTGATCCTGTTTACGAAAAAATTGCGCGGCGCTACCTGAAGAACCCCCAGGAATTTGCCGATGCCTTTGCCAGGGCCTGGTTCAAGCTGACCCACCGCGACATGGGCCCCCGATCGCGCTATCTGGGCCCGGAAGTCCCGGCCGAGGAACTGATCTGGCAAGACCCGGTGCCCGCCGTCGATCATAAGCTGATCGACGCGAAGGACATCGCCGTCCTCAAGGGCAAGATCCTTGACTCGGGCCTGTCGATCCCGGAACTGGTCTCGACCGCCTGGGCATCGGCCTCTACGTTCCGCGGCTCCGACAAGCGGGGCGGGGCGAACGGGGCGCGCATTCGTTTGGCGCCGCAGAAGGATTGGGAAGTCAACCAGCCCGCCCAACTGGCAAAGGTGCTCAAGACCCTGGAGGGCATCCAAAGCGAGTTCAACCGATCGGCCTCCGGCGGCAAAAAGGTGTCGCTTGCCGACCTGATCGTTCTGGGCGGATGCGCAGGCGTGGAGCAGGCTGCGAAGAAGGCCGGTCACGACGTGACCGTTCCCTTCACGCCGGGACGCACGGATGCGTCGCAGGAGCAAACCGACGCGGCATCCTTTACCGTCCTCGAACCGAAGGCAGATGGTTTCCGCAACTACCTCAAAACCAAATACGCCGTATCGGCGGAGGAACTGCTGGTTGATCGGGCGCAACTGCTGACGCTGACCGCTCCTGAGATGACGGTTCTCGTCGGCGGCATGCGCGTCTTGAATGCCAACTTCGGGCAGTCCCGGCACGGCGTCTTCACCAAGCGGCCGGAGACGCTAACCAACGACTTCTTCGTGAATCTGCTCGACATGGGCACGGAGTGGAAGGCGGTATCGAAAGACGCTGACGTGTTTGAAGGCCGTGATCGCAAGAGCGGCGAACTGAAGTGGACCGGTACCCGTGTCGACCTCATCTTCGGTTCGAACTCCCAACTTCGGGCCATCTCTGAAGTCTATGGAAGTTCGGACGGGCAGAAGAAGTTTGTCGATGACTTTGTGACGGTGTGGAACAAGGTCATGAACCTTGACCGCTTCGACCTCGCCTGATCGCAGCCAAAGCATCTTCGAGGGCTTCTGAAGCGCATTTTGACCTTCAAATCGGATGATCGGGAAGCGATAACCGCGATGAATCGACGGATTTTATAAAGGCCGCGAGCGCCGGCGGCTACCCAAGGATCTATGGTCACGATGCGTTGCTCACCCACGCATCCAGAGGAAAAATGTTCGAAACATGGGTCATCTCCGAGCTTCTCAAAGGAAGATTCAACAGGGCAATCGTCTCCTCCCCATCGAGATCAAGTCGGGAAAGACCGTTTCGGATGACTTTTTGAAGGGGCTCAGGTATTGGTCCCGGATTTCGGGCACCGATGCCAGGGATATGGTTTTGGTGTATGCGGGGCTGATGGATCAGACACGAAAAGATGGAAGGATACTTTCCTGGCGATCCTTCGGCAAAAGGCTCCCAATTGAAATATAAGGGCTACACCGACCTCATGCAGGAGGTCGGTGTAGCCACCGTCCGCACCATCACCCGCTAAAGGCGTTCCGTTGGCGGTCTCGGGACATTCTTCAGCTTCTCAGATTTTGCCTGCCAAGAGGGGAAAGCTTTATGATTTTACAGAAAGTGAAAATATAAAGAACGTCTCGTCTTTTACAGAAAAATTCCTCTGCCCATTAGGTCAAAGAAAATATCAAGTCCTCGGGCAGTGCACTTTGGAAATGCGCATCATTTGAGACAATGAGATCAACCTGATTTACGAGGCCCGATGCGATAATGAGTGCATCGATCGTTCTGAGTTTTTTCCACTGAATCCGTTGATCCTTGCCCATTTCCTCGACCACTTGAGTGGTGACGGCTTGGCACGTGCTATTGGGAAAATTGAGAAGGTAAGTTTTGGCCTCCATAGCGTTCTGGACCAGACCTCTCTTCAAGGGACCCTGCATGACTTCAGCAATGGACAAGATGGAAAAGACGGCGAAAAGATCTCCCTTCTCGATGAGTTGGAAGATCATGCGAGAGGCTTGCTCAAAAGGCTGAACCGCATCAGTGAGATAAATGATGATGTTGCTGTCCACGAGTACCCGTTTGCCGGACAAAGCCTTCTTCAAGGAGGAAAGGGGAGGTGTTCTCATCGGTCTTTTCTGCCTTCGTCCAGATGATTTTGAACCTCATCCGCCGATTCCCCAAAGCTTTTTGCGGTCACTCCAGCCAGTTTATCCGTGAAAGAGGGCACAGGCTGCAGCACGATCTTGTTGTCTGATTTGCTGATCAGCATGCGCATTCCGGTCTTAATTTCCATCTCCTTGCGAAGGCTAGAAGGCAAAAGAACGTAGCCTCTTTTTGAAATTTTCACCGATGCTGATTTCATGTTGCTTATCTCCCTTTTTTGCATGTTTTTCGGATTTTAGCAGCATTTTCTGAAATGTCAACCGAATTGAATTTTTGCGGCCGGATTCTTTCAATGGGCTGAAAAGCTATGCCTCGATCTTCTTTCTGGAGAGGAGCATTTTGAAGACCTTGTGTCGGAACAGCTTTTCCAGGTCTCTTGGGATAAACCAGGGCGCCACCTGAACATGCCTGCCTTTGCGGTGCACGAAGACAGGCCTTTTCCATAGAAACCTCCAACCGTGCATAAGACATGGCAGTGGGGGTTGAATCTCAGAAAATCCCCAAAGGTCTGGATGGCAATGACGGTGCCGGGGAGTGCATCCTCCTGAGGGATGATGGTCTGGAAAAAGACTTTCAGAGAGTCCCATGGGCAGCGGCTCAGTTCGGAGAGGAGTCTTCGATCATAGAGGAAGTATTTCCTGAGGATCTTGGGTACGCCAAAAATGAAGTGACGGTGCGGTACGGCCTTGAGCACTTCTTCACAAAGCCATTCCCCGAACTCCACCACCCTTTTTTGATGACAAGATGGACAGAATTGGCGGCGCTTGCATGAAAAGGCTAAGAGATATTGTGCGTACCAACAGATTGGGACCAACGATTACCCAAATGAACCTTGAATTTTGCAATGCGACTTGTAAACAAGCTCGCCACGTAACCCCCAAGAACCTCAAACTCAGCATCCCCTTGAAAGCTCGGATTTCAAATGAGCCGCGGCCATCCTAGGCGGGGGCGTTTCGGGTTTTGACGGGTGGCGTCTTAAGGAACCAGGGGAGGGAAAGGACGGCGGCCAGGAGACAGGCCGAGGCCACGATGGCGAGGGGCACGGTGAAAGAGCCGAAATGGCCGGCCAGGACCCCGCAGAGCCACCCGGAGATGAGGCCCGCCCAGGCCTTGGCCGTGTAGGTGATTCCGTAATTGGTGGTGGCATACCGGGTGCCGTAGAAATCTCCGATGGTGGCCGGATACAGGGCAAAGGGCGCCCCGCCCACCATGGAAGTCAGGATCACGAGGGAAACGAAGACGACCGGGTCGCTGCCGAACCGGATAAGGGCCAGGATGCTCAGCCCGAGGAGCGCGTAAAAGGCCACCATGGTGCGCGGCCGGCCGATGCGGTCCGAGATGGATCCGGCCAGGACCCGGCTCGCCCCGTTGGCCAGGGGGAAGAGAACGAGCAATAGGCTGAAGTAGGTCGCGGGGATGTCGTACTCCCGGGCCAGGAGCTTCATCTGGGCGCCGAAGAGGAGCACCAGGGAGACGGTGACGCTGAAAGAGAAGTAGATCAGATACCACTGGTAGGTGCCCAGCATCTGCCCGGGTCTGAATTCACGCCGCTCAAAGCGTTCGGATGGCACCGAACCACGGACAGGGGGCCGCCGAAACGATGGGGGAGGGTATTTGTAGATCAGGGAAATGGGCAGGAGCAGGGCCAGCATCAGGATGCCGAGGTAGAGGAGCGTGGCGTTCAGTCCGAGTGCGTCCAGCATGCGAACGATGATAAGGTTGAAGACCGCAGTCCCCCCTCCGAAGCCAAGGGCCACAAAACCGGAAGCCAGGCCCCGCCGGTCTTCGAACCACTTGATGGCCGTCGCCATGGAGACCCCGTACAGGACCCCGCATCCGATTCCTCCCAGGCCGTAGAAGAACTGAAAGGCCCCGGGAATGGGAAAGAGGCCGCAGAGGATGAAACCCGCGCCCACGAGGAGCGAGGCTCCCAGGGCTATCGGCCGAGGGCCGTAGTTGTCGGCCACCATGCCGGAAAAGGGCATGACCAGGGTGGAGGTGTAGTGAAAGATGGTGTAGATCAGGCCGAGCGATGCCAGGCTCCACCCCCAGTTTTGTTGGATCTCGAAGGAGAAGAGGAACCAGGAATACTGATAGATGCTGGTAAGCATCATGGCCGCCACGGCCGCAAAAAGACGCACCCAGCGGGTGCGGTTCATGGCTGGTACGGATTCCGACATTGCCGACTCCTGCATAACGCGGTCACTTTCTTTTCCCGTTGCTCTGCAATTCCAAGGCGCTGCACTTCCCTGGCGCGCCGTAGCCGGAGGCGAAGCGGCTGCTCCCCCTGTCCGCCGTAGCCGGAGGCGAAGGCGGATGCTCCCTTCTGTCCTTACGAACTCGTTAATCGATTCAACGCCTCAAGCAGCCGATCCACTTCCTCTTCCGTGTTGTAGTGGACCGGCCCGACCCGGACCATGCCTCCCTTGTCCTCAAAACCGAGGCGATCGGTCACGGCAAGGGCATAGTAGTTGCCGTCCCACACGAAAATGCCCCTGTCTCCGAGGGACTCCGCCACCCGGCGGGGAGAAAAGCCGTCGATGCGGAAGGCCACGGTGGGTACGCGCAGATCGAAGCGGGCAGGGTCTTGAATCCCGTAAATGTGCAGGCCTTTGACCTGCCGGAGTCCTGTGATGAGCCGGGAAACCAGCGTGCGCTCATAGTCCTCGATCCTTTTCATGGCCGACATCAGGTGTTCGCGCCTGCTCATGCCCGGATGTGTCATCCCTGAAAGGCTCGCCAGGTACTCCACGGCGGCAAGGGTGCCGGCAATCCCCTCATGGTTCTGGGTGCCGGTTTCGAACTTGTGGGGCGGCCGATCCTTGGCCGGCCGCACCTTGTAGGCCGGGAGACGGTCGAGAAGATCGAACTTGCCGTACAGGACTCCCTCATGGGGCCCGAAGAACTTGTAGGCCGAGCAAACCAGGAAATCGCAATCAAGGGCCTTCACATCGATGAGGCCGTGCGGGGCATACTGCACGGCATCGACGAAGACTAGGGCGCCTGCGTGGTGAGCCATGTCCGTGATGGTTTTCACATCGTTGATCGTTCCCACCGCATTGGAGGCATAGCCGCAGGCCACGATCTTGGTCCTGCCGGAGATCTGTCGCTCCACATCGTCCATGTCGAGGGTGCAATCTTCGGTGCTGAAATCAACCCACCGCAGATTGGCTCCCCTGTCCCGGGCAAGGAGCATCCAGGGGCTGATGTTGGCGTCATGGTCCAGGCGGGTGACGACGACGTCGTCACCCGGCTCTACCCAGTGGGCGAGGGCTCGGCTCAAGGTGAAGGTCAAAGACGTCATGTTGGGACCGAACACGACTTCGTCGGGCGATGCGGCTCCCAGCATGTCGGCCATGGCGCGGTGAGCTTCCTCGATCATGGCATCGCTTTGCCGGCTCGTTTTGAAGGCCCCGCCGTGATTGGCATTGTCCTGGAAAAGGTACCGGGTCATGGCATCCACGACACTGCCGGGGACCTGCGTGCCGCCCGGGTTGTCGAAGAAAACCACCTGCCGGCCCTCCATGGTCTGCTTCAGAGACGGGAAATTGTTCCTTACAGCGTGTACATCGAACATGAGATGATTCCTTTACAGTGACTTGATCTTTTCCAGGATCCCGGTGGTGGAGTATCCGGACTCGAAGGGGATGCGCTTGACCTCGCCGCCGGCCTGCTTGACGACATCCGCTCCAATGATCTTGTCCTCGGGCCAGTCGCCTCCTTTGACCAGCACGTCGGGCATGAGGCGCCGGATCACCTCGAGAGGGTTTTCTTCGTCGAAGACGACGATGCCGTCCACAAAGCCTAGGGCGGCGAGCACCTCGGTCCTGTCTTCCTGCGGAATTACGGGCCTGCCTTCTCCCTTGATCTTTCGAACAGAGCGGTCGCTGTTCACGGCCACGACCAGGTAATCGCCGAGTTGCCGCGCGGCCCAGAGGTAGCGGGTGTGGCCCGGGTGAAGGATGTCGAAACACCCGTTGGTAAAAACGACTTTCCTGCCCTGCTTCTTGAGACCATCGATTTCCTTCTTCAGAGACGAAAGGTCCTTGATCTTCCGGCGGTAGTCTTCCATGGCTGCCATTCCTTTGGGCTTTCTGCTTCGACTTTGAAGTGCAACTGACTTTCAAGTGGTCTTTACCTATACATGACTCTCTCACCTATTGGAAGGCCCTTTCTTTCATCCATTTCCGGCAAGCGAAGGAAGCCTGCTTCGATGCTTGCAAAGCCGGGCGTGATGTTTAAGGTAAATATAATCTCAATGAGAGGTAGGTCGATGTTTAAAAAAGCGCTTGCTTTGCTGTTGGTGGCAGGGCTCCTGTGGTTGTCGGGCTGCGTGACGTCCTCACGTGTGTCGCCCTTCGGCCCCTGTGCCGACAGAATGGAAGAAAAATACTGCGGGCCATAGGGAGGAACGCCGCTTCACTCCGGACGCTTGCCTTGCTGGGGGGTCAGCATTTTTCATCTTCCTGGAAGGCCTTGTCGCGCTTCTTGTGAACGGCTGGAAGGGCAATGACGACCAACATGGCCAAAGCCATGATCAGGAATGCGAGCGACAAGGGACGGGTGAAAAAAATCGAAGGGTCGCCGCGGGAAATCAACATGCCCCGGCGCAAGTTCTCCTCCATCATGGGTCCCAGAACGAATCCCAAAATCAAAGGCGCAGGCTCGCATTCCAGTTTCGCAAAGGTGTATCCCAGGAGACCGAAGAGCGCGGTCAGGCCGATGTCAAAGGTATTGTTGTTCACACTGTAAATGCCGATGCAGCAAAAAAGCAGGATGGCCGGGTAAAGCAGACGGTAGGGAACGGAGAGAAGCTTCACCCACACCCCGATCAACGGCAGGTTCAGGATCACCAGCATCAGGTTGCCGATCCACATGGACACGATGACCCCCCAGAAGAGCGAGGGGTTGCTCGTGATGACGCGCGGGCCCGGTTGAATACCATGGATGATCATGGCGCCGGCCATCATGGCGAGAATCACGTTCGAGGGGATGCCGAGGGTGAGCAGGGGGACGAAGCACGTTTGGGAGGCGGCGTTGTTGGCGGACTCCGGGGATGCGACGCCCCGGATATTGCCTTTGCCGAAGCTTTCAGGGTCCCGGGAGATCTTCTTTTCCACCATGTAGGAGATAAAAGAAGCCAGGATGACGCCTCCGCCCGGCAGAATCCCCAGGAGGGAGCCGGTGAGCGTTCCGCGAACCACGGCGGGAGAGGCCTCCTTCACGTCTTTCTTGGAGAGCCACAATCCCATGATTTTGCTCTTGAGCACTTCACGCTTTTCCGTTCGCTCGAGGCTCTTGATGATCTCGGATATTCCGAAAAGGCCCATGGCGAGCGGGACAAACCCGAGCCCGTCGGCCAGCTCCGGGATGCCGAAATAGAAGCGGTGGGTGCCGGTGGTGATGTCGGTGCCCACCATGCCGAGCAACAGCCCGAGCACGACCATGCCCACGGCCTTGATCGCCGATCCCGAGGCGAACACGATGGAGCCGATCAGCCCGAAAACCATGAGGGAAAAGTACTCCGCCGGCCCGAACTTGAAGGCAAGTTCCGACAGGGGAATGGCCAGAACGGCCAGGAGGAGGGTGGCGAACGAACCCGCCACAAAAGAGCCGAGTGCAGCGACCGTGAGGGCCGCGCCGGCTCGGCCCTGCAGAGCCATCTGGTGGCCGTCCATGCAGGTCACGACGGAAGAGGCCTCCCCCGGTACATTCACCAGGATGGACGTGGTGGAGCCGCCGTACTGGGCCCCATAGTAGATCCCGGCGAGCATGATCAGGGCGGTGACGGCGGGCAGGGCAAATGTCGCGGGCAGAAGGATGGCGATGGTCTGGACCGGCCCGATTCCCGGAAGAACGCCGATGAGGGTTCCGATCAGCACCCCGAGAAAGCAGTAGAAGAGGTTGTAAGGAGAAAGGGTTGTCTGAAAACCGAGCGCCAGGTTGGAAAGGAGTTCCATGCCTTCTATCCTCCCTGGCAGGTCACAGTCGTCCGGCCAAAAAGGACGGTAAAACCGGTATCTGGAACTGAAGCAAATACACGAAGACGATCAGAACGACGGCGAGTAGCGCGAGGGTGTTGAGGAGAGCCTCCTTCTTGTTGAACTCATCGCTCGCCATGCTGGCCGTCATGATGAGGACGATGGTGGCAATGACCAGACCGAGGGGCTGAAGGAGCAGCCCGAAGACGACCACGGAGGAAAGCACGAGCACGGCCGGTTTGAGGCGGAAGGGCCGCCTCTTTCGTGTTCCCTCCCCCTTGGCGAGGCTCCCCAGCGAGACCACGATGCCCAGCAGGGTGAGCACTCCGCCAAGGACAAAAGGGAAATATCCCGGGCCCATCCTCGCGGACGTCCCGACCCGGTACTCCGTGGAGAAAACCATCGCTGCAACGCCGAAGGCCAGAAACAGCAGGCCGGCCTTGAAGTCTTTGGTTTTCCTGATGTACATGCAGTTCCTCTTGTTCGCGGACCGGGATCAATCCGCCTTGAATCCCGAGGCCTTGATAACCGGTCCCCACTTTTCCCGGTCCCGCTTGAGGATTTGCGCGAACTCCTCCGCCGTAGTGCCGGTCACGTCGGATCCCATCTTTTCGATCTTCTCTTTTACGTCGGGCATGTTGACGGCCTTGACGATCGCCTTGTTCAGCTTGTCGATGACCGGTTTCGGCGTCCCGGCAGGAACCACGATGCCGTTCCAGCCGACGCCCACGATCTCCTCGTATCCCATGTCCTTGAAGGTCGGGATGTCGGGGCGCTTGCGGGAGGTTCCCGCGGTGGCCAGAATCCGGACTTTTTCCGGGTGATGGGGAATGTACTGATCGAAAACATCCACCGCCATGGGAATCTGCCCGCCGATCAGCGCGGTCAGCAGCGGGGCGGACCCCGCGTAGGGGACATGCACCATTTCCACGCCGCTGTACTTGCTGATCATCAGGCCGAAGAAGTGGGGAAGGCTGCCGGCGGCGGGAGAACCGAAGTTCGCCTCTTTGGGGTTCTTTTTCATCCACTCCACGAGGCCCTTAACGTCCTTGATCGGGGAGCCGGCAGGGACTGCGAGGACGAACTCGTAGGTGCTGATCAGGGTCAGGGGTTCGAAATCCTTGTCGGGATCGTAGGCAAGCTTGGAATAGACCATGGGGCTCACGACAAAGAGGGCGGGGTTCACGAAAAGCATGGAGCTCCCGTCGGCCGGCTGTCCCTTGGCGTATTCCGTGCCGATCTTCCCGCCCGCACCCGCCTTGTTCTCGACGATGACCGTCTCATTCAAAAGACCCTTCAGCTTGTCCGCGATCAGGCGGGCGGACACGTCGGATCCGCCCCCGGCAGGGTAGGGCACGATGATCTTGATGGGGCCCTTGATTTCCTGGGCCGTTCCGGTGGAAACGCCAAGCATGCTCAGCGCAAACACGACGGCGACAACAATACCTGCTTTGAGTGAAAAGGACTTCATGATCGCACCTCCTCTGATTCGTTTTCGTGGATCCTCTCGGGATTCGTTTTTATATTCATCCCGCTAAAATGACAAGAAAAAACTCCGCCCAACCTGTGAATAATCCCTTGACCCTTTAGGGTCCATTTCCTATAGTCCGAATCCGAAAGGGGCGGCTTTGCCCTTTTCGGCCGGAGACTCTTAGCCATAAAGTTCGAAAGGAATGCAGCATGACTTACCCGAGCGTGTATCCAACCGGGGCGACTGTCTACCTGCCTGAGCACTGCTGGAGCGGCTATACCGTTTTCCAGGCCAAAGAGCTCGGGGCGCTTCTGATCGACATGAACGGCCGCGAGGTGCGGCTGTGGAGAGGGCTGCACGGATTCCCGAACAAGCTGTTCCCCGGGGGATACGTGATGGGGCACACGGGCGAGCGCAACACCCGGTACGGCATGCAGGACTATCGCGACCTGCTCCAGGTGGACTGGGACGGCAAAATTGTCTGGCGCTTCAACCGGTACGAGTTCATCGAGGATCCGGGTGAGGAGCCCCAGTGGATGGCCCGGGTCCATCATGATTATCAGCGCGAAGGCAATCCGGTCGGCTACTATGTGCCCGGCATGGAGCCGCGCACGGACGGCGGGAACACCCTGCTTCTCGGCCACAAGAACCTCACCTGCAAAAAGATATCTGACAAGCCCCTTCTGGACGATACCGTTTACGAGATCACCTGGGACGGCGATGTGGTGTGGGAGTGGGTGTGCAGCGACCATTTCGACGAGCTTGAATTCCGCGAGGATGCGAAAAACATTCTCTGCCGCGATCCCAACGTGCGCCCGGTCGGCGGCGGCATGGGAGACTGGATGCATTTGAACTCCCTCTCGGCCCTGGGGCCAAACAAGTGGCACGATGCCGGCGATAGCCGTTTCCACCCTGACAACATCATCACCTGCGGCCGCGAGACCAACATTACGTTCATCATCAGCAAGCAGACGGGCGAGCTGGTCTGGAAAATCGGACCCAATTACGACGAAAGCCTTGTGCTCAAGGGGCTGGGATGGATCATCGGTCAGCACCACGCCCACATGATCCCCCGGGACCTGCCCGGAGAAGGCAACATCCTGCTCTACGACAACGGGGGCTGGGCCGGGTACGGCGTCCCCAACCCCGGCAGTCCGACCGGCGCCAAGAACGCACTGCGCGACTATTCGCGGGTCCTGGAGTTCGACCCGATCACTCTGAAGATCGTCTGGCAGTACACACCGAAAGAAGCAGGTCTGGTGCACCCCATCGACAGCAACCGCTTTTACAGCCCCTTCATCAGCAGCGCCCAGCGCTTGCCGAACGGCAACACCCTGATTACCGAAGGCAGTGGCGGCCGCATCCTCGAAGTCACAGCCGATCATCGGCTGGTCTGGGAGTACATCAGTCCACACAGGGACACGCACTCCGGGATGAACATGGTGTACCGGGCCTATCGCGTCCCATATGACTGGGTCCCCCAACTGGATCGACCCAGGGAGACGAAGATCGCGCCCATTGACGTATCCTCGTTCCGCGTTCCGGGAGCGGCGAAAGGCGGGGCCGAGTCCGAGGTCAGGGTCGAAGGGACCATCCCCTATCAGTTTTCGTCGGCGCTGTGCGTGGTCGCCGACACGGACGAGAGCGCGTGAAGGGGGCTTGGGGATGAGTCTCAGGAGCGGGGTTTTTCGCATCATAACCCTCTTTTCAGCAACCGGCTGTGCCCGCTGCAAGGTGATCCGGAGTTTTTTGGAAGAACGGGGCCTGGATTTCCAGGAGCACGACGCTTTGGGCGAAGGACGGGAGGCTTTCAAGGTCTTCTATCAGCAGAACCGGCCAAAGGTTCACCGCGGACCGGACGGGATCGAATTCCCGTTGTATGTAGACGGAGAAATGATCCGTCAGGGGATTGCCGCGGTGCTGGGTCACCTCGTGGGTGGTCGGGTCTTGGAGGGCTTTTTCAAGCCGGGGTTGCTGCACGGGGAATGGGTGGACGGCATCGATGTTTCCGGGGGCGATCCCGCGAGCGGCGAGCGGATTTCCGACGTGCTCCAGATCCTGAAATCGCGAGGATTCAAGGTGCAGATCGAAACGAACGGCGTCAATGCAAACCTGCTGCAGGCGCTCCTGGAGCGTAAGCTGGCCGACCGGGTCGTGATGGCCTTGAAAGGGCCGCTAAGGCTTTATGCCTCGATCCTGCAGCGGGAGGTCGACCAGGAAGAGATAAAGAAAAGCATCGCGCTCACCGCCACGTGCGAGGATCACCTCTTTGTCACCCCCATTGCGCCGATTGCAAGGGAGCCGGGTCCCCCGGCTAAACTCAGCTATCTCACGCCCGAGGAAGTCGAAGAAGTGGCCCGCCTGATCAAAGAGGTAACGGGGGATCACACACAGCCTTACGGCTTGTGCCGGTTCGATCCCAAATCGGCGGTGGACGAAGGGCTGAAAGCCTTCGAAGCCTTGCCCCCGCAGGCCCTCTTCCTCTACCGATCCAAAGCCCGCCGGCACCAAGTCAGGACGGATATCGTGAATTAATCTTTTCAGTTTCTTGGTCGGCAAAAGTTCTTATCTCTGTCACGTGACAGTTGTGAGGTGAACCCTTTTGCCCGCTTTTACATGGCGGTGTGGTCGTGGTAGAGCCCGGAGGGGGACGCATGAAGGATAAGAAAAACCCGATGGTAGTATATTGGGGGAAAGCTTGAATTGATGAGTTTTCGATGTTACAAATCGTAATCGTAATGGGATGAGACTTGCGCGGAGACAAGGATTGAACGACAAGTTTCACCCGCAACCGGGCCAGCAAAACTACCCCCAACCAAAGGTGCTTTGGCTGGCGCAGTACCTTTGAAAGACCGAGCGGTGGGTTGTCGGGTGCAAACGCTTGTTAGACTCGCTCTTATGTGTAAATTCTGTTGTCATTATCATCGGAGGGAGAGGAGATATACCCCAACCCCTCTACCCAAATCGCATCGCGGAGTGATGCCCTCAGAAAATCCCAGGAATCAACCGATAGTGCACGCGCCGTGCATAATGCCGATACCCCGGCAGTTCATCCTGTAGAGTCCGGTCTTCTAGCTTGGTTCTGATCACGGTAATGATCAGCGCCACCATCGCCGGTATGAGTGTCCATATCGAGCCTAATGCCAGCACAATGCCTGCCAGTGGCAGAATATTTCCAGCATAGCCCGGATGCCGCACGATCCGGTATGGGCCGCTGTCACACACCAGATGCCCCCGATCCGTCTGAATACGGACCACGCTGGAGAAGAAACGGTTCTCCACCAAAGCCCACCCAGCGAAGGCGTATCCAAGCATGATCAAGATGAAGCCGAAGATGTTGAGCCATGTCGGGAACACGGGGGACCATCCAAGGCGGTGATCTAGCCCCGCCACAATGACCAAGGGGAAGGATAAACTCACCGCCATCAATGGAGCAAGCACTTTGTCCCAAGCCTTCGCACTTTGGATCTTCTCAATATTTTGTCGTTCGGCCAACAGCCCCGGATGCCGCCGTTCCGACCAAATGCGCCCTCCTATGCCAGCGGCAACGATCAGCAGAGAATAGACCCACGCCTGCCACCAACCGAAATCCCCTCCGCAAATCAATAGAACCAGTGGTATGAGGAGATACACTATGATCAACCGAATCCACGGTTTTCGGGTCATTGTTTGAACCGCCTTTTGATCATCCGTCTTCGCTACCATACCGTTCCTCCAATCCACGTAAGAATCAGTCTGTGTGAAGACACGGGTTACCACCGTGCCCAGCATTGAGCACACTGGTCAGCGCTGTAAAATACCTCGGCTCAGGAATTCTCCATTCAGAATCAGCACGCCATGGCCGTACGCGCCCCAACGCGGCTTTCAGCCGCAAGCGAAGCGAGTTGGGCTGAAAGACGAGGTTATGCTATTTTGAGGCCTTTCTCCCAGTTTGTTATAAGGTCCAGGTGCCATAATAATATTTGTCAAGGATATCGCCTGCCTCTTGTTTTGCCCATCGTTCAATACCTATATTTTTTATCCGGCAAAGATGAAAGACTTTTGTATTATGCGGTTTCATGGCTTGGTCACTGAAAGGATGGAGATATTCGCATGGGAAATCCTTGCATTCAGCACATGTTTTCATATCAGTCTTTTCAATACATTTGTAAACCCTGCATTCCATGGCAAGATGGGCACATTTACCATCCTCAGCCCTGCATCCTTTGCATTTAATTTCATCTGCGGAAAGATTAAGGACACCTGCGATCATTTCGGCCATTTCCTGATCAAACCGTGCCAAATAGAGATAACACTCAAAGCACGGCAATCCACAGGGAGCCGTCATATATTCATAATCTACGGTTTCATTTTGGCGTTTTCTCTTTATTTCTTTGCCCATTTCTCTGATTTTCAGTAACGTTTCCATGCTCATGATTCTAGCTCCTCAAAATAGAATGTTCGTGTTTATCATATGAGTAGCATAACATACATTTTATAGAGTTTACTTCTCGACCAAGGATCCCGAATCGTCTGGAGGATATGGAGGTATCTGCTATGAGCCGAAGCAAGCAGAAGGAACGTGATTTTGCCATAGCTATTAAAGATTCTAGGAAATGTCAATACGATTCCGGAATATCCCTATATTCCAAAACCTGAATCTGTTTGAGGAGCGTTGATTTTTTATGGCAAATAGACTGATTATGTTAATTCTATGGAAGTGTCAGAATGGCTACACCGAGTTGAAATGATCTGCTTTGGGAGATTTTCGAAGGCTCACAACGGGCTTTAGTGTTCTTCAAAATTCCGAAATTCGAGAATGCAGATATCCAACATTTCTGCGAGACTTGATGACCATGAAAGCTTGTGATAGGAACTCCCCGTCTAGTACTTGGAAAATCCTTCACTCTGAGAAAGGCCCTGGATGGTCTGAGCTTGCCACAAATGAGCCGCTTAATGCTATCCGAGTTCTAGATAGAGTCCCCAATGCCGCCACCGCCAGGATTACAAAGCCATATGTATCCACCAAGCTAAGATGTACCGAAAAATAGGCCATATCTCGTCCTTTTTGGAAGAAAATGAGATGAGATAGTGGCTTATCGCAAATAATCCTCTTCCAGCTTATTTGATCTCATGCCATGTTATGATATTGCTAATAAGCTGAATTTTAACAGGCAGCAGGTAACTACAAGGACAGGCAAAACACTTTTGTGGTGGAATGAGGAAAAGTTCGGCTTGTTGAAAATGCCACTTGTCTTACCAGTCACTTAATGAAAGAGGCGATCTTCCGATGTGGACAGCAGAGTGAAAGACATATGCACCGTGAGAAGCACAAGGTTTTTGGCCGATGATTCGGGATATTTTTCGGATAAACCCCCCTTTTTCTGGAGAGGGAAGGAAATGATGGCATGAATAAACAATCAACTGCGACCGTTGAACACCCCGATGTTGACCAGACAGGCAGGTTGTATTATCTGGACTGGCTGCGGGTAATCGCAATCCTGGTGGTTTTTCTCTTCCATTGCGCCAAGATTTTCGATTACCACACCACTGATATCTATAATACGGTCCGAAGCCCTGCCCTATCAGCTTTCCGGGAATTCAATGTCCTGTGGCTCATGCCGCTGTTTTTCGCCGTATCAGGAGCCGCTGTCTTTTTCTCCCTGAAGCCGAAGCGGGCCTCGCCTTTCGTCCAGTCCAGAATCACCCGCCTGTTGATCCCCCTGGTTGTTGTCGGCACCTTCCTGATCAATCCACTCTATATTTACGCGATCCGGCTTTTCAGCGGCCAAGCCGGCGGCGGCTTTTTCAAGTGGTACCCAAAATTTTTTGACGGCATGTGGGGCTTTGGCGGTAACTTCGCCCCCTTGGGCCAGGGCACACATCTGTGGTATCTGGAGTACCTGCTTATTTTCTCGCTGATTCTTCTGCCTTTCTTCCTGAGGTCTAAAAAGCGGATCGCCGGCGCGTTGAAAAGAATGTCGAACCGCTTTGAAAAACCCTGGGCTCTGTTTCTGCTCTTCCTGCCCATTTCAGCCGTGGGCGCCGGCTTTGAGCTCATCGGGCTGGGCGGCATTCGGATCACAGGCGGGTGGGATCCCATATCCTATGTCCTTTTCTTCAGTTATGGCTACATGATTTTTTCTAACGGCAGAATCCTGGAGGTAGTTCACCGGTACGGCCCAATGCTCCTAGTGGGGGCAGTTATCCTGACCATCTTGCACGTGGATACCCATTTCGGCTTCAATCTGATCATCCCCAGCATCACCAGGCACGACATGACGGCCGAAGGAGCGCTCCGCCCCTTGCATCACGCTGGTTGGGTATCGGTCCAGGCCTTCCGAGGGGTTCTCGGCTGGTGCTGGATAATCGGTTTGCTCGGAACAGGGTCCAGGCTGCTTAACTTTAACAATAAGATCCTGGCCCGAGCAAACGAAGCAGTTCTGCCATTCTACATCCTCCACCATTCGGTCATACTTTTGGTAGGCGCGTATGTAGTTAAATGGGGCAGCGGTATCGGAACCAACTTTTTCATTATAGGCGCGGTATCCATGACGATTATTATGGCCATCTATGAACTGGTGGTCAGGCGGATCTATATCCTTCAGTTCCTGTTCGGCATGAAATGGAAGAAAGTAGGTGCGGCGAAAAGCTGGAGCAGTGACAGCTCGCGGGTAGGGAGTATCCGATGAGCGCATTTCCTTGGGAAGGAGGAAAATTGCAAATGACTGATGTCCAAGAAAAAGTTGAAGATCAGAAACTAAAAATCCAGACACAAATCTCAGAGTTATCCAGGCTACTTGGGATGAATCCGTCTGATGGCAGTATTGATGTTTACGAGCCTATGACTCAGAATAGAATGGCTTTGTCTAACTGGCTCAGTACCACTAGAGACTCGTTTCTTAAACTATCATTGTCGGTAAGCAAAGCATTAGATATTCAGTTGCAGTAGGATAACCTCTGTAAACTAATTCACTTGCTGCAACACTCTTGTGCAGCGCTGTGCCAAGAAAAATTGTTACCAAGGTAAGTCTGAAGGAGTTAAGGAGGGCTGAATGGCGGATAGAAAACCAGACAGAAGTGCATGGGCGATCGGTGGAGGCCTGCTTTTGGGTCTGGGGGTTGGGTTCTTCTTTTTAACACAATCCGCCCTTGCATTCGTTGGAAGCATGATTGCGGGATTAGGTTTGGGACTGATAACGACCTCCATACTCTCTTGTAGAAGAAAGCAGGAGTAGAAGCCCCCGGTTGACGAGGCAGGCAACAAACGCATTCAAGGGACAACGGTAAACGGCACCCGTGATGCCTATCCGCCATCCCATGTATGCGGCGGTTATTGAACTGGACTCCATTGAATTTACTTAATTTACAGTTACCCCGCGGCCTGATTACGAAGGCCAATGCCCCCAGGTTTCTCAGAACGAAATTTAGGCATCGGCGAAAATGGCTCTTTATGGCAAGCATTTGTAGAAATAGAGTGATGTCCGAGAGCACACAACAAATGGAAATTTGACTTCTCTCATTTCAATCCTGCCTTGCGCAAAGAGTCGAGCAAGAGTTCTGTATCGGCTTTATTCTTGAAGGGAAGTGCCTTTATAAATGATTCCAAATTCAGCTTGGGATCGATCCTGAGGACTTGTACGGCTTGGGCACGGGCTTCTTCTTCCAGACCCATCAAACTATAAGTAGCAGCTAGTCCAATGTGGGCACGCACATCGTCAGGATATCGACGGAGTCCCAGCTCGTATGCCGCGATAGCCTTCTCATGCTCTCCCGCCAAGCAATAGGCTTCGCCTAGGCCGAATAAATACCAATTCGGGGGGATGGGATTAAGACGTATCGCCTTCTCGAGCAACAAAATGGCTTCCTTTCGGCTGCCGGTGTAGTTCAGAATCCAACCCAAATTGGCTTTGGCGTCAGCCCCATTGGGATTAAGGGCTACCGCTCGTTCAGCCTCGGAAATGGCCATCTCAAACTGGCGTTTTATAAGGTAGACATGGGCCAATAGGGAGTGGGGAGAGTCAATGGTATCATCGAGAGAGAGGGCCTTTTCCGCCAGTTGGGTAGCTTGGTCCAAGGCCTTGATGGGTGATTCACTTGAGCCGAACCACACTTCCATCAGATAGGTCCAACCCAGCATCGAGAACGCTCCTGCGTTGTTCGGATCCAAGGTCGTGGCTTCCTCAAACATCTCCCTGGCCTGAGCATTATTCTCGCTATTAAAGCGATAAAAATACGGCATCCCCTCCAAGACCTTCAGAAAGGAATCGAGGTTTATTGTGTCTTTGACATGCAAGCGAGCTTGCTCCCCGTCGGTTAGCTGTACTCGCACAGCCGTCAAGATCTTCATCGTGACCTCATCTTGGAGTGCAAATATCTGCTGAAGATCCCGGTCGAACCGCTCGGCCCATAGGTGGTGCCCTTTAGTTGCATCGATAAGTTGCGCCGTGATTCGAACCTGATCTCCAGCCTTGCGAACACTTCCCTCCAGCACGTAGCGTACCCCCAGTTCCCTACTTACTCGCTGGACATTCACGGACTTCCCTTTATAGATGAAGGTAGAGTTCCGTGCGATCACAAACAATTGGGAAACCTTGGAGAGAGCCGTGATGATTTCCTCGGTTATCCCATCGCTGAAGTATTCCTGCTCTGGGTCATTACTCATATTTACGAAGGGGAGCACAGCAATAGAGGGTCTATCTGGCAAGGGAAAGGCGACCTTCTCCTTTGAAGAAGGTTCAAGCGGTGGAGGGCGAAAATAGAGCTTCCACACAAGCCCTCCGACCATCAGAAGTAAAACAGCCGCTATCGCAGCAACTCTCCATCCCAACCTTGTATGCCTTGGCTTTTCTTTTCCAATGACCTTCCCTACAGACTCTAGCTCCATCAGCACCTTATATGCTCGCACAGGATCAGCGATGTTTTTGACCGTCTGCCTTCCCAGGTACTGGTATCCCACAGGGATTTTATTCTTCACTTGGTCAAAAGCTGTCCCAGATATGCAAACACCTCCTGCTTCAGCAAGCCCTTCCAGCCTTGCCGCGATGTTCACCCCGTCACCGTAAATCCGGGACTCCTCCTCGATCACGTCTCCAAGATTCACCCCGATGCGGAACTCCATGCGGCGATTCTCGGGAAGATTCGCATTCCACTCCTTGAACTCATTCTGGGCCGCGACCGCACACTGTACTGCATCCACAACACTGGCAAATTCGGCCAGCATGTTGTCCCCCGGAGAGTCTATGATTCGTCCGCGGTGCTGACTGACCACTTCCCCCATGACCTTCCGATAAGCTGTGAGGGTCTTGACAGTCCCGGTTTCATTCTCTCCCATAAGCCGGCTGTACCCTACAACATCAGCACTGAAGACTACGGTCAGCTTGCGCTTAAAGGATTCCGGTGACATAGAATCTGCTCCTGAACAAGAAAAGCTACACAAGGGTGTTTCACATCGAAAACCCTCCGGCAGTGCAGTGCCATGTGTCGCTCCAGAAGGCCGGGTTTATGATGTTTGGTTTGTTGACAGAGAGGACCGGATTAAACTTTTCTTAACAGTGCCTTCTCTTGAACGGGATGTCAAGGATTGAAGGTCCTCGAAAAGTCGGAGTATTGAAGGTTCGTGTTGGTAATCAAGAACGACTCATCTCGATTCGAAATCTAATAATGCGATACGTAGTCAATTAGCTTCCTAGGCTCCCTGCCTGCCTCGACAACTATGGCAGATCTGGCCCTTGCAAAGCTCCCGAGTTCTTCGCGGTCTTCCTGTCGCGCCGCAGCCCTCGGCGAAGGCTGATGCGGTGAGAGAGCTTCGGACTGTCGCCGTCCTGGCCAACACAAGGCAATAGACTTCTTTCACCCCGGCCTTCTTGAGCGCCCTGGCGCATTCGTTCAGGGTGCTTAGGGCCTGTCACACAATGAGTTGACTAACTCGGCCTGGGAAGCGTTCGCCTTGAGGTATCGAATGGCGAACCCCGCCGTTCATGCTTCGATACCTCAGCATGAACGGAACGTGGGAATTAGATGCACAACCTATTTTTGTATCAGGTGCTTAGCGTGGCGACCCCATCATCAGCTCCGCTTTCTGCTAATCTCGACGAAGCCGAATACGAGTGGAGCTTAGTACCCTTGGCATCCCCATTTAAGTTAAGTGCATGGGCCCCCTTCCTCAGATTTTGGAATAATGGCATTGACACCGCCATTTTTTTATATAAAATGGCGACATGTATGCCAGAATTATAACCTACCCAAAGGACAGATCTTTTTTCTTATTCGGTCCCAGGTCCACGGGAAAATCCACATGGGTGCAGAAGGCGTTTCCTTCGGCCCTGATCGTTGATCTCTTGAAGGCTTCGACCTTCACAAGACTCTCCGCCCATCCGGATCGGCTGGAAAAGATGATCCCGGAAAAATTTCCCGATTGGGTCATTATTGATGAAATTCAGAAGATCCCCCATCTACTGGATGAAGTCCATCGTCTGATCGAGAGGAGAGGTCTCAGATTTATTCTGACCGGATCCAGCCCGCGTAAGCTTCGCCGGGGTGGAGTCAATTTGCTCGGCGGAAGAGCGCTTACCCTCCGGATGTTCCCACTAACGTCAGCAGAACTGAAGGGCGACTTCGATTTGCAGAGAGCCCTCAGACACGGTCTTATCCCACCGGCCTATACGGGAGAAGAACCTAGAGATTTTCTCGAAAGTTATATCCAGCTATATCTGCAAGAGGAGATCTTTCAAGAAGGCCTGATACGAAATATCGGTCCCTTCAGTCGCTTTCTGGAAACCGCAAGTTTTTCCCAGGGCTCGATACTCAATGTTTCCACAGTGGCGCGGGATTGTGCTGTGCCTCGCAAAACAGTTGAGGGCTACTTTGACATCCTGCTCGACCTCCAGATCGCATACAGGATCCCACTGTTCCAAAAGAAGTCCAAAAGAAAAACACAAGCACATCCAAAATTCTATTTTTTTGATGCGGGCCTCTTTATGGCCTTGAAACCGGTTGGACCCCTGGATGCCGAACAGGATGTTGTCGGTCCTGCCCTGGAGACGCTGGTTCTCCAGGAGTTGAAGGCTTTAGTCTCCTACTTGCGAAAGCGCTATCAGATCTACTACTGGAGGTCCGCCGGAAACATGGAAGTGGATTTCGTGCTCTATGGCGAGAAGGCCTTTTTCGCTATAGAAGTCACCAAGTCCGGCCGTGTAAGAGAAGCCGACGTGGGTGGACTCAGGGCCTTTCTAAAGGAATATCCAAACGCCATCGCCTTTCTCCTCCATGGCGGCGTAGATCGTTATTATGAAGATGCGATACATTACATCCCGGTCACTGAGTTTTTCAAAGATGCCATTCATCTGATCTTTCCGGAATCATGACCTCAGTCGTCTTCTTTCGTCGCTCACGGAACATTCCCCTCCCTTGGTGCCTGTCCTCCCCAGCAGGTCTACTGCGGAGGGTAAAGGTGGAGTTAGGGGAAGGGGAGCGTTCCAGGAGAGGCGATTGAAAAGGCGGTAGAAGGCAGTGCAAAAAACTGGTATACACTCCAGGCTGTATTATATATGTTTTTCTAATCTGAACACTCCAGTGCAAAACTAATTTTGCTCGTGGTTTGAGGAGCTTCTGGATTTTTCGCAGTATTTCAAGGTAATAGCGTTTCAATAATTGACCGAGCTGCAGGGCGTGGCGTTAAGGTCGTCAAGGGTAATGCTGATCGCGACTCTGGTGTTCTCGCCGTAAGTCGATCCGACCCCGCATCTGCCATTCCTTTCTTAATCCATTCAAATAAAAGGGAGATCATTATGAGACTTGGTATATTTCTGCGCTTGGTTCTGGTTTCGGCCCTCTTTTTCCTGTTTCTTTTTTCGCCTGCTGAAAGTTCCGAAAATGTGGAGGAAGCTTCTCAAAGTGAGAACCGTGTTGCAGGGGAGAAAACCATTGACGCCGGCGGCCTGGGCGGCCGGCTGCTTGTGCTAGCGTCCGAACGCATGCAAAGGGCTACGGAACTGCTCTCCGAGGCCGGGCAGGGGCTTCTTGCAGTCCCGGCACTCTTCCGAGAACTGCTCCTCGAGGCACAAGATCCCCGGACTCTGGCTCGTTGGGGCGAAAGGGCGGGCAAGATCTTGCTGGTACTGCTTGCGGCGCTCCTGGCCGAGTGGCTGGTTCGCCGCCTCCTGGGTCGTTTGCGCCGCTCCATTGAGGATCAAGAGACCGACAGCTTCCCGTTCAAGGCATTGCTGCTCCTGGCGCACACTGTCCTTGATATCTTCCCCATTGCCGTCTTCGGACTCGCCGCTTACGGGATCTTGCCGTTTACGGACCCGGCCTACGAGACCCGGCTGATTACGCTGACCCTGGTGAACACCGCCGTGCTTGCACGGGTCCTTCTTGCCCTTTCCCGCATGGTCCTCGCCCTAAGGTTGCCGGCCCTTCGGCTATTTTCGTTGGGCGAGGAAACCACCCATTACCTGTATATATGGATACGGCGCATCGTCGGTCTGGGCGTATACGGCTACTTCATCCTGGAAGCCGGACTGCTTCTGGCAATGCCCGGTGGCCTTTACGTTTTTCTCATGAAGTCTCTGGGCCTGAGCATTACCGCGATGCTGGTGATCCTGGTAAGGCAGAACAAGAACGAAGTTGCCGAGTGGCTGCGGGAGGATCGGATCACGGCGAGCGAAAAGCAGGAGAAGGGCGACGAGCTTCTCGGTGCTGCAAGACAGGTCCGGCGAATCAGATTCCAGGCACTCGGCGCCCTCAGACGGCGATTAGCGGATTTCTGGCACGTTGTGGCGATCGCCATCATTGTCGGGTCTTTTTTGGCGTGGGCGCTCGAGATCGAGGGCGGACTGGCGTTTCTCCTCTCGGGGCTTGTCATGACGGCGGTGGTGATCGCTTTGGCCCATTTGCTCCTGCGCCTGGTTCATCACGGAGTGGATCGGTTGTTCAAGGTGAGTGAAGAACTGAAAGCCGCCTACCCTGGCCTGGAAGCCAGGGCGAACCGCTACAAGCCCTTTCTGCGCAACACCCTTAAGGCTGTCGTTTATATCATCGCCTCTTTCTCGATCCTCGAGGTATGGGGGCTGAACACTCTCAGATGGCTCTTCTCGCCCATGGGCGGGGTGGTCGTCGCAGAGCTGGTTGCGCTGGGGCTCATCATTGCAGGCGCCTTCCTGCTCTGGGAAATTGTCAGCGTCATCATCGAGCGTTCCCTCACCCGGGAGGCGGGAAAGGGAAAGGGCAGCATGCGCAAGTTGACCCTTCTTCCCCTGCTGCGAAACGTGATTCGAATCACCCTGGTGGTCATGGCCTCGATGCTGGTACTTTCTCGGTTGGGCATCAATATCGGCCCCCTCCTTGCCGGCGCCGGGATTATCGGCCTGGCGGTTGGTTTTGGGGCTCAAACCCTGGTGCGCGACGTGATCACGGGTGCCTTCATCCTGGTGGAAGACGCCATTTCCGTGGGTGACTGGGTGGAGGCCGGGGGTCACACCGGAACCGTGGAGCGCCTCACGGTGCGCACGGTGACGCTGCGGGATCTGGCAGGGACCGTGCACATCGTGCCCTTCGGTGAGGTGACCACAGTGACGAATTACAACCGCGAATACGGCTATGCCTTGGTCGATGCAGGGGTAGCCTACCGGGAAAAGTATGATGATGTGGTGCAGGCCCTGCAGGATGTCGCCGCCGAACTGAGACAGGACGAGACCTGGGGCCCCAGTATCATAGGGGACCTGGAAGTGTTCGGGCTAAACAATCTCGCGGATTCGGCGGTGGAAGTCCGGGTGAGACTCAAAACCCTGCCCTTGCGCCAGTTCGGGGTGCGCCGTGCCTTTCTGGAGAAGATGAAACGGGTTTTCGATGAACGCGGTATCGAAATTCCTTTTCCCCATCGCACGATCTGGTTCGGCACGGACAAGGACGGCACGGCGCCTCCTTTGTATCATGCAAAAGAGGATCGGAAGGCCCTTGAATCACCGGGCTGGAAGCCAGATGCAGAACCGGGGGGGAAGACTGCTCCCGAGTCAGGGGCATCTCAAGACCTCAGGTGATCCCTGACGACATCTTGAGCCCCGAACTTCAACCGGGCCTTCGAGATCGCAGAAGGTCCAGCAAGGACAGCCCTTGCTTCTGGGAAGGGAATGTGATTCCAGGGTGAGAGGTATGTGAGCCAGAGGGCCTGGAGGAGGATGCAGGGAGGATTATTGGGGGAAATGCAAAGCGTCCGATTGCTGCACTGATCGATAGGACTCGGCACGCGCTGAGATTCTCCAGGTTGCGGATCTCATGCGGATCCGCATAATCCTTGTTAGCCCGCTCACCTTTCACAGCACTGCTCACGGGAGAATGAATGGATATCGCTTTTTTGTTTAGAGGGCTCGCCATCGGTTTTTCAATTGCTGCGCCTGTTGGCCCAATCGGCGTGTTATGCATACGCCGCACACTGGCTGAAGGGCGCGCCTCTGGCCTCGTGTCTGGATTGGGTGCTGCCTCTGCTGACGGGATCTATGGATGCATTGCTGGATTCGGTCTGACTTTCATTTCGAACTTCTTGGTCAGTCAGCAAGTATGGCTACGCCTTATCGGTGGCGTGTTTCTTTGTTATCTGGGTCTCAAGACCCTGATGGCAAAACCCGCAGAACAAGCAGCCTTAGCCAAAGGAAAGGGTCTCGTTGGTGCCTATGCTTCAACGTTTTTTCTGACGCTCACAAATCCGATGACAATCATTTCCTTTGCGGCGATATTTGCCGGCTTGGGTTTGGCAAGCACCAGTGGGAACTACGTGTCGGCGGGGGTTTTGGTCTTTGGCGTTTTCATTGGCTCAGCCCTGTGGTGGCTCATTTTAAGCGGTGGTGTTGGCGTATTTCGGGAAAAGTTCAACCCTCATGGGTTGAAGTGGATCAACAGAATTTCAGGCGCGATCATTACAGGGTTTGGTTTGTTTGCTCTTCTGAGTGCGCTATGATGGAAACCCGATACTCAGGGCAAAGGGCGCCGGCTGGCAACGGATTGCAGCCGACCGTTACGACTTGAGCTGGTAAGCACGCCCCCCAAAAGGGCTGCCTTTCAGTCTCACTTACGATAGTCAATTCCCAGCTTCTTAGGCTCCCTGCCTGCCTTGACAACGCTCGCCGATCTGGACCTTGCAAAGCTCCCGCGTTCTTGGCGGTCTCCCTGTCGCGCCGCAGCCCTCGGCGAAGGCGGAGGCGGTGAGAAAGATTCACCCCGTCGCCGTCCTTGCCAGAACAAGGCAATAGACCTCTTTAACCCACGCCTTCTTGAGCGCCCTGGCGCATTCGTTCAAGGTGCTTCCTGTGGTGGCCACGTCGTCGATCAGGAGAACCGATCTTCCTTTCAGGCTTGCATTCCCAACGATCCCGAAGGCCCTGCGGACGTTCTTTCTTCTTTCGTCGCTCGTGAGCTGCGTCTGCGGCCGGGTGAACCGGGTCCTCCGCAAGGAGAGGTAGTCGAGGTCCGCCCCGATCCTCGATGCCACGTGACGGGCCAGGAGCAGGCTCTGGTTGAACCCTCTTTCCCGCAACCTTTGAGGATGAAGGGGCACGGGCATCACGAGCAGCCCCTCCGAGGGTCCGAGCCAGTTTTCGGCGTAGGAGGCGAGTAGTGGTCCCAGGGATCCTGCAAGATGGCTCTTCTTTCCATACTTGAGGTCGTGGATGGCGGTCATCAAGGGACCCTCAAAGAGGTAAGGCGCACGGCCGATGTCATAATAGGGCCGTTTCTTCAGACAATGTTCGCACGTGTGATCCTCGCCGCCTCCTGAAGCAAAGGGCCTGCCGCAGAAGGGACAGAGGGGAGAGGGCACCTTCTGGAAAGCGTTGTAGCAATCCCGGCAAAAGCCGATCTCGAGACCTTCATGGGTTGCCCTTTTTTCCCAGAGAAAGGCCTGGCACACGCCGCACCGGGGCGGGTAGATGAGATCGATCAGTTGCGATAAGATTCTCGTTTTCACGTGAATCACAAAAATCCTGGATTCCCCGGTCAAGCCGGGGAATGACGAAGTGGGGGGGCCATTATTCCTTTCTTATGCTCTTCTCCCCCTGCCTCACGAATTCCTCGAAGGGACAGTCCGGGTTAATGCCGCGGCAGGCGTCCTTGGCCGCCTCCCACGCGTCCCTGTCTCTCAGAAGGGCGGGGTAAAAGGGCCAGAGCCGGCATGGGCCCGGCTTCACGGGGTGGATGAGGCAGAGTCTTGATTGGTTGAAGAAGATGCAGTAGCCGTCTTTTCGGCTTCTGACATAGGTCTTGCCGTTTCGTGTTTCGCAGTACCATTTCGAGAAGAAATCGGGCGTGGTGCCGAGGAATGCCGCGATGTGCTCGATGTCGCTTTTCTCAACGAGGATGCCGCCCTTTCCGTAGCAGCAGTCTCCACACTGTTTGCATTCAAAAGCCTTCATAAAATCTTTCTCACTCCGTTCGAAAGATTTTATACAACGCCGCTTCACGGCTCTTCCAAGCCCCGCCGTGGGCGGGGCGTTTTATAAAATCGCGCAGCGATTTTATTTCAGCAGGTTCTCCAGGTTCCAGTCCACCCTGAGCATGACCCTCCGGTCATCCTGCTTGGTCCTGTAGATCAGGTGCCCCTTGTCCAGACCGTACTGGAAAAGATCCCGGGTGAGCTCCACGTCCATGCGGCAGTAATCGATCAGCTTGTCCATCTCTCCCTGCTTGAACCACTCAAGGGCCTGGAGACCGTTTCCCGACTTGCGGCGGTTCAAGGTCTCGGCCCCGAGGTGGTCCAGGCTGAGGCGAAAACCGACGCGGCGGTGGACGTCTTCCAGGATGTCGAAGGTGGCGAGGGAAAGCAGTTTCTTGGCCGTGTAGGCGGCCAGGACGGCGTAGTCGAATCGCTTGATGTTGAAGCCCACCACGAGGTCCGCCTTTTCGAGGTGGGACACGAGCGCACCGATCTCCTCCTCCCTGAAACAAAGGAACTTCTTTTCCAGGGTGTCGTAGAGGACGGCCACGGAAATTCTCATGAGGTGCGTGTTCCCCCACCCTCCCACCTCCTGGGCGGATTTCTGGGTTTCCAGATCGAGAAACACGATCCTGGGTTCCTGAGCCTTGGCCGGCACTTCCTCGTCTTCCTGAAGTACGAAGGGCTGCTCTTCCTCGGCCCCGGCCTCGGAAAGCCGGCTGAAAGGGATGTGACCGAGAAGAACCTCCAGGATGATCATCGCCGCCTTCTTGTCCAGGGGTTTGTTGCCGGAGCCGCATTTCGGTGAGTGGATGCAGGAGGGGCATCCCTCTTCGCACTCGCAGGTCTTGAGGTGGAGCAGGGTCTGTTCGAAGAGCTCCTGCACCACTTCGAACCCGTGCTGGGCAAGCCCCACGCCGCCCGGGTAACCGTCGTAGATGAATATGGCGCTCTTTCCGATCTGGGGATGGTGGGTGTAGCAGATCCCGCCGATGTCGTTCCGGTCGCACAGGGCGAAGAGGGGGAAAATGCCGATGGCTGCATGCTCGATGGCATGGATGCCGCCCATGAAATGAAGCCCCTGCCGTTCCACGAAGCGGCAGACGGGGTTCTCGATTTCCACCCAGAATCCCAGCGACTCGAAGGTCTGGGGAGGCAGTTCCAGGGAATGCACACCCAGCAGCTCCTGGCCCGGCAACGCCCTCTTCTCGTAGCCTGTAACCCGCTCCGTGACCTTGACCCGTCCTTCTCGAACAATGAACTGGGCTGCAGGCTTGCTGCGAAGCACTTCCAAGATCTCGGTCTCTTTTTCAGACAGAGCCCGGGTGAAGTAGCGGAGCTCGGTGGGCCGGGCGATGATGTCGCGCTTTTCAATGTCAAGGTGCTGGACGAGGTGCTGCCTTGCCCGGTGGAGATAGACCGCGCCGGGGTGGCATTCCTTGAAAGCCCTGAATCCATCCACGGTCCCGACGGCCTGGCCGGTCTCTTCCTCGAAGATGGTGAAGCTCTCACCCACGCTGCGGATGTTGACCCCCTGGTGGGGGTTTTTCCGCACGGGATACCAAGCGGGTTCCCCGTCCACGGTCCTGGTCACCAGCCCCTGCACTTCCAGGTTCTCCAGGTGCCCGGAAAGGTTCTCGGGCCACCATCGCGAATCCTGAAGGGTCAGAGGTTTCTCGGCCGCGGCGCAGGGGAGGTGCGCTTCTACGACGTAGGGGTTGTGGGGATCGAGGAGGGCCGACTCAAAGGGCCTCTCGAAAAAATGGTCCGGGTGCTTGATGAAGTACTGGTCGAGTGCGTCCGGTTTGGCCACCAGAATGATCATGGATTCCCTGCCGGAACGGCCCACCCGTCCCCCTCTCTGCCAGGTGTTGATCATGGTCCCCGGGTAGCCGACGAGAAGGCAGATGTCGAGATAACCGATGTCGATGCCCAGTTCCAGGGCGCTGGTGGACACCACGCCGAGAAGCTCACCGGTAGAAAGCTTGTGCTCGATCTCACGCCGCTCCTCAGGCATGAAGCCTGCACGGTATGAGCTGATCTTGCTTCGCAGGCGAGGGGACAACCGGGAAACCCAGACATGGATCAGTTCCGTGATTTTTCTGGACTGGGTAAAGGCGATGGTCCTGAAACCCTGCTGGACGCAGTGGGTGAAGAGTCTGGCCGCAGAAAAATTCGGGCTCGACACGGGATTCATGAAGAGAAAATGCTGCCCCGATTTGGGCGATCCGCTGGTGTTCACCACGTCGACCGGTTCTTCGAGGAGGCTCTCGCCGAAGGTCTTGGGGTTGTTCACGGTTGCGGAAAGGAGGATGAATTGCGGCTTCGAGCCGTATTGGGTGCAAAGCCTCTTCAGCCTCCGGATGACCTGGTTCATGTGGGAACCGAAAATACCCCGGTACGTGTGAACTTCGTCGAGCACAACGAAGGCCAGGTTTTCGAAAAGCTTTTCCCAGCCCTGGTGATAGGCAAGGATGCCCGTGTGGAGCATATCCGGGTTGGTGACCAGGATTTCAGGGATCCTGGCCCTGATTTGTTTTCTGCGAAACGGGGAGGTGTCGCCGTCGTAGATTCCGGCCGAGAACTTCTTTGTCCCGAAGGTTTTCAAAAGCAGGGAAAGGGCCTTGAGCTGATCCTGCTCAAGGGCTTTGAGAGGGAAAAGATAGAGCGCCTTGGAACCGGGGTTTTTCAAGAGGGCTTCGAGCACCGACAGATTGTAGATCAGGCTTTTTCCGCTCGCCGTGGGTGTGGCGACGAGAACGTTGGCTCCCTGCCTGATCTTTTTCAAGGCTTCCACCTGATGCTTGAACAGTCGCTCCACCCCCAGAAGAGGGAGAAGAGCCTTGATTTCAGGGGGGAGAAGAGGGTCTTCGCCGTACTCGGCTTCCTGGGGCGGCACGTAGCGCCGGTGGACCACAGCGGGTCCGAAATCCCGGTCGTCTTCGAGGATATGGGCATAGTCCGTCAGGTTCACGACTTCCCGAATTTCTTCTTTATGGCTTCGGCCAGCTCATCCTGGGTGGGCCTGGGACTCTCCTTGGCCCTTCGGTTCGCCTCAGCCTGTGCAGGAGGAATGATGTTCCTTTGAAAGGAAACCATCTCGCTGCTCCAGGAACTCCAGCCGTCCACATCGATGTATTCAGGGTAAGAGGTCATGTAGTCCGGGTCGTAGAGGCGCACGCCCATGTGTTCATCGTACTCGTAGGACACGTTCTTTCCGTCAACGAGCTTGAAATCCTCTTCCGTCAGTCCCATGTCCCGCAGAAGCTTTTTGTGTTCGTCCTTGATTTCCATGAAGCTCCCAAAATTAATGCCCCTTCGACCCTTCGATAAGCTCAGGACTCAGGGACTTCGTCTAAAGTGTGCCCTTCGACAGGCTCAGGGACTTCGTCTAAAGTGCCTAAAGTGCCTAAAATGCCTGAAAACACTTGGCGACAGGTCGATGGGTTTCGTAAACTCAACCCATCCTACCGGACTGAAAACATAAGGCGCCAGGGCGATGGGTTTCGTAAAGTCAACCCATCCTGCCGGCCGAAGTGCCTGCAAACATCTGAAAATCCCCCCAACCCCCCTTTTGCTAAAGGGGGGTTGGGGAGGGATCGGGAGCGGAGCTCCCTCCTACACTGATCACCCTTCGACTTCGCTCCCTTCGAGAGCCTCAGGGCAGGCAGGGCCTTCGGCTGATCACCCTTCGACTTCGCTCAGGGCCTTCGGCTGATTACTGATTACTGGTCACTGCCGGCTTCAAGGTCCTTTCTGGCTGCTTCCAATTCCTCCTGCTTATATTCCCATCTCGCCATCAAACCTTCCAGCGTTTTTCTCACCTCGCCGTATTCATTCAGGAGAGGAACGCCTTTGTTCTTGTCCTTGAAAATCTCCGGGTCGGCCAGAATATTTTCAATCTCGGCCTTTCTTTTTTCCAGACGGTCGATCCTCTCCTCCAGCTCGCGAAGATTATCCTGGATGGGTTTGAGGGCTGCGGCGGCGAGGTGTCGTTTTTCGGCCTTTTCTTTTCTTATCATCTTCCGTGTGGCAGCGCCAGTCTGGACATCCCCTTGCCCGGGCAAGGCCTGCAAAGTTTTCCGTTCGCGTTCCGCGGAGGACCTGCCCTCCGCTTCTTCCAGGTGCCGGAAGTACTCCGTGAGCGTACCCGGATACTCGATGATGCTCCGGTCCTTGATATCCCATATCTTGGTCGCGAGCCGGTTCACGAAAGACTGGTTGTGTGAAACGAAGAGCAGGGTGCCCTCGTATTCGGTCAGGGCGTCGATGAGGATCTCGGAGGAGATGATGTCCAGGTGATTGGTGGGCTCGTCCATGGCGATGAAGTTGCCAGGTTTTACAAGAATCTTGGCCAGGCAGACCCTCGCCCTTTCCCCTCCTGAAAGAACGGCCACCGGCTTTTCCACGTCGGCACCTGAAAAAAGAAAGGCCCCGCAGACCCCCCGCACATAGGTCAGGCTCTGGTGGGGGACCACCTGGTAGACCTCTTCAAGGATCGTCTTGTGCGGGTCCAGCATCTCGGAGAGGTGCTGGGCATAATAACTCATAATCACTCCATGACCCAGGCTGAATTTCCCCTGATCCGGGGAGAGTTCCCCTGCCACCATCCTGAGCAGGGTCGTCTTGCCCGCTCCGTTCAGCCCGATAATGGCCACCCGTTCCCCCCGGGTCACCCGCAGGTTCACGTCCCGGTAAAGCGTCTTGCCGCCGAAGCCCTTGGAGAGATCCTGGAGGGAGAGAACTTCCCTGCCGCTCCTGGTCACGTCTGGAAAGGAAAAGCGGATGGTTTTCTGTGTCTTGTGTGTTTCGACCATTTCGATTTTTTTCAGGAGCTTTATTTTGCTCTGGGCCTGCCGCGCCTTGGAACTCTTGGCCCGGAAACGTTCGATGAACTTCGCGGCCTCCTTCACTTTCTGTTCCTGGTTCCTGGCCCTCGCCTCGATCGTTTTCTTCTCTTCTTCCCTGGCCTTGAGATAATGGTCGTAGTTGCCGTTGTAGAATCTCATGCCCTCGGGTTCAAAGCTGAAGGTGCGCTCCGTCTGCCTGTTGAGGAACTCCCTGTCGTGGCAGATGAGGACCATGGCACCCTTGAAGGTCCTGAGGAATCCTTCAAGCCAGTGCACGGAGAGGACGTCAAGATGATTGGTGGGCTCGTCGAAGAGGAGGAGATCGGGTTTTTGATAAAGAATCCCGGCCAGGGCGGCCCGCATTTTCCACCCGCCGCTCAGGGATGACACGGGCCTCTGGAAATCCTCGGTGGTGAACCCCAGCCCGAGGAGGATCTTCTCCGCTTCGTGGGCGGGGTGCTGGGTCTCGAGGTCGATCATCTCGTGGTGGACTTCCGCGAGCCTTGCAGCAAGCCTGGCCTGTGCGGTCGTGTCGGAATCGCCCCTGATTTCTTTTTCAAGGTCGGCCACCTCCTGGCGGAGGCGGGCCCGGGAGGGGATGGAGTCGATGAGAAAGGGCAGGAGATTGCCGGACAGGGTCTCATAGATATCCTGCGGCAGGTAGCCCACGCGGGTACCCTTGGCAACCCTTATTTCCCCTGAATCCGGCTCCATTTCGCCGACCAGGAGCCTCAGGAGCGTCGTCTTGCCTGACCCGTTCGGGCCCACGAGCCCGATTTTTTGGCCGGGCTCTATGGAAAAACTGACATTCTCAAAAAGCTCCCGGCCTACGAATACCACCGAGAGATTCAAAACCCCAACAAGACTCATATCGTTTCACTTCTGACTTTTTAGAAGACCATCAATCGTTGATTTCCATATTTTATAGCACGGCGCAGGCCGAAGGAGAAGGAGTAAAAAGAGCTGCTGTAGTGCCCGCGGATGCGACCTGCGTGCCCCCTATTGCCTTATGAGGCGGTTTGTCATAATATGGAAAAGCCCGGGAGGTTTTCCACCCTAGGGGAGATTGAGACAGGTCTGGTCACCTATTATCGAAAAGGAGAGCTCGGCTATGGAGATCATACGGAAAACCATCGGTCAGATGCTCAATGAAACGGCTGAAAAGTATCCCAACCGGGAGGCCCTGGTTCACACGGATGTGGGCATCTGCTACAACTACTCGCTCCTTTTGTGGGAGGTGGACAGGGCGGCCATGGGCCTGCTGAACGCCGGTATCGGCAAAGGAGACGCTGTGGCCCTCTGGGCGCCCAACATCCCGGAGTGGATCGTGGCCATGCTCGCCCTCTGCAAGATCGGAGCCCCTTTTGTTCCCCTGGACCCCGGGGCGGGGCAGGACGATCTCAGGTACGTCCTGGAGCAGTCGGAGGCCAAGGCCGTCATCCTGGCCCGGGGACTGGAAGACGAAGAGTACATCGACATGTTCTTTGCCATCCGGGACGGTCTTCCGTCTCTGGAACACACCTTTGTCATCGCCACCCAATCCTACCCTGAGACCGTTCCCTGGACCGAACTGACCGCATCGGGTGAAGACGTGGATCATGAAATCCTGAGGAACAGAGAAAATGAAATCCTGCCGGGCGATGCCGTGGCGGTCATGTACACGTCGGGGACCACGGGGGTACCCAAGGGCGTGGTTCTCGACCACCTCGGATTGATCAACAAGTCGATCGCATCGACCAGGCGCCAGGGTCTCAGCCACGAAGACAGCCTGTGCCTCTTTTTCCCTCTCTTTCACATGTTCGGAAACACCTGCATCGCTCTGTCCGGGCTTCTGATCGGGGCCAAGCTCGTGATGCCCTGCCTCACCTTTGACCCGTCCAAGGTGCTCGATGCGATCTACAGGCAGAAATGCACGGCTATTTATGGATCACCGAGCATGATCATCGGGCTTCTCGATCATCCGGAGTTCAAGAAGAAGCGTTTTTCCACCGTGAACAAGGGAATCCTGGGAGGAGCCCCCTGCCCCATGGAACTGATGAAGAAGATCGTCCAGGAGGTGGGAGTTTCCCACATCACCGTCGCCTATGGGATCACCGAGGCTTCATCGTGGATCACCATGACCCGACCCGAAGATGACCTGGAGCGGAGGGTCTCCACCATCGGGATGCCCCTTGAGTGCAACGACGTGAAGATCGTCCATCCAAACAGCGGCGGAGATCTGCCCGCCGGGACGCAAGGCGAGTTGTGTGTCAGGGGCCTCCTCATGAAAGAGTATTACAGGATGCCGGGCGCAACGTCCTCGGCCGTTGACAGGGAAGGATGGTTTCATACCGGAGACCTGGGTGAGATGGATGAGAAAGGGTATGTGAAGATCACGGGACGCATCAAGGACGTCATTGTGAGGGACCGGGTTGAGATCTACCCCAGAGAGCTGGAAGAAATCCTGTATTTGCTGCCGGAAGTTTCAGAAGTCCAGGTCTTCGGGTTCCCCCATCCGAAGAAAGGGCAGGAAGTGGCGGCATGGATCAAGCCGAGGGCCGGTGCAAAGCTGGCCCTTGATGATGTGGTGAGATTTGCCAAGCGAAAAATCGAAAAAAGCAAGATTCCCCAGCATTTCAAAATCGTGAAAACCTTCCCCATGACCCGTTCAGGGAAGGTTCAGAAGTTCAAGCTCGCTGAAATGGCGGAAAAGGAATACCTGAAAGAAGAGAATAAGCCTGCCACGCGACGGACGGTGAAAGCCCCTAAAAGCAAGAGATAGGGCCGGCAGACGGGGTCGTGCGCTCCCAAGAAACTCGCCGTTCCATCCATCGAAAATCCCCTCTGTCTCCCCTTTACAAAGGGGAGGACGTCCAGCGGCTGTCCCCCTTTGGAAAAGGGGGAGTGAGGGGGATTTGCCAAAGCGCCGGGGTACGAATACTGATTACGCTCTACTGTTTACTGATCACTGATTACTGATCACTGCTTACTGATTTTACTTCGGGTTCTGGGCCAGGAGTTCCTGCACGAATCGCCCCAAGGCGTCCTTGGCCACGCCCCTGACAAAAGGAAAATCCCGGGCCACCCCGAAATCGGTGCTTTCCCACGAGGAAGCCAGGAACCGGACGACCGGTCTTCGTGCCAGAAAAACAGCCTGCCTGACTTTGAGGAACAGAATGTACGTGTTGAGCTCCGTGTCCGGGATCTTGGACATCCTCACTTCCACGTCCATCAGGGCGATCGGAAAGCTTCTCGAAGCCACGAGCCGCTCGAATTCGGCTGTGTCCACGAGTTTGATGCCTGCGCCGGTCAACAGACTCTCCAAGTCCGATTGAATCTGGGCCCTGGACTGCCCCGTCTCCTTGAGCACCCCGTCCTCATAGTATTGTATGCGAGGGTGAATGGTCGTCAGCCCGATCAGAGCGTCTTCAGCGCCGCTGATCCTCTGGATTTCGGCAAAGACAAGGGTAGCGGAACCGCCCATGCAGAAGAATATGATCAAGGTGAGAATGAATAACTTTTTCCTTTTCATTGAGCGTCTCCTTTTTCATTCAAAAAATCCTTCACCTTATCCACCTTCTTTTTCATGTCCATGGCTTGCTTGACCCCCGGCACCTGATCGAGCACCTTGTCCTTGACCTGGTCTTCGAGGGGAAGAGACGGTTTCTGATTTTTGTCCTCATCGTGGGACAGGTCTTTCTTGACCTGTTTGAATTCCCGGATAGCGCCTCCAAGACCCTTTCCGATGTCGGGCAGCCTCTTGGCGCCGAATATAAGAAAAATGATTACCCCGATGACGATCAGTTCCGGGGTTCCGAGACCGAACATCTCTGCCTCCTTCAGGAAATCCGCTTAACCGGATTTCCTATGAACTGGACGGGCTCCTCCTCGTCTTTCCTGTGAGCCACTTGACCGATAGGGTAGGCCGTTTCCCCCATGGCTCGCAATCTTGAAAGCACGCCGTCCGTGTCGTCGCCGTTGACAATGATAATCATTCCAAGGCCGCAGTTGAACGTGCGCATCATGTCCCTGAAGGACAACTTGCCCGCTTCCCGCAGGAACTGAAAGATAGGCGGAATGGTCCAGGCCGACGTGTTCACGATCACCTTGCACGGTGTTGGAAGAATTCGGGGGATATTGTCAATCAGTCCTCCGCCCGTGATGTGGGCGATGCCGGATATCCTGAAGTCTCGTCTCACGTTCTTGATGGTTTTTGCGTAAATGCGGGTCGGTTCGAGGAGTTCTTCGCCCAGGGTGCGGCCGAATTCCTCCACGAAATCATGGACGGACATCTTCAACCGGTCGAAAAAGATCTTTCGTGCCAGGGAATACCCGTTGCTGTGAAGACCGCTGGAGGCGATCCCGATGAGCTGATGCCCAACAGCGATCTCCGAGCCGTCGAGGATCTGATCATTGTCCGCCAGGCCTACCACGAAACCGGCCAGATCGTACTCCCCTGGACTGTAAAAATCAGGCATCTCCGCAGTCTCGCCTCCGATGAGAGAGCACTCGGCCTCTTCGCACCCTGCCACAATGCCCTTGACGATGTCCACGGCCCTGTCCACGTCAAGCTTGCCGGTCGCAATGTAATCGAGGAGGAAAAGAGGATTGGCGCCCTGGACCACGATATCATTGACGCACATGGCTACGAGGTCTATTCCGACCGTGTCATGCTTGTCCATCAGAAAAGCGATTTTGAGCTTTGTGCCCACCCCGTCGGTCGACGCAACCAGGACAGGACTCTTGACGTTCTGGAGGTTCAGGGAAAAGAGTCCGGCAAACCCGCCGATGTTGGTGATCACCCCCGGTCTGAAGGACTTGCTCACAATCGGCTGAATCCGCTTGACGAAAAGGTTTCCTGCCTCAATGTCGACCCCGGCCTGGGCGTAGCTGTCTTTCTTCTTGGTGGTCATGGTCCGCACCCCTTCTGTTCCCATATAGCTTTGTTGTCCTCATGGTGTCAACGCATTTCTCCGAAAGAAAACGCCTGCTTGGGGGGGGGAAAGCCAGCGGAAACAAGTCCTTTGCTGTAGGAGGGACCTCCCGGTCCCGAAAACCCGGAGCCTTCGCAGCCCGGAGGCTGCTCCTACCCCCACCCCTGGTTGGGGGTCGCAACCAGGCTCGCCGGGGGAGGGTAAAAGGTTGATCCTAAAGGGGCACGGTCAAACCGTCATAGGCAACCTTAATCTTGAAGGGAATGCGGAAGTCGGCTGTCACAAGATCGACCACCCTCTGCCATTCACCCTGATTCCGGGGGACAGGATAGGCCTGGATGCCCTGGGGAGGCCTGAGAGGATTCAGGGGTTCTCTTTTCTTGGCCATGGCATTGGCGGGGTCTCCCTCCACCCGGTCTCCGTCCCCGAGGTGGACAAGGAAGGTTTGTTCTCGAGGTCGTATCTGCCTGATGAACTCCACGGCCTTCTGGAAACTCATGTGATGGGGCGTGTTCTTGGCCGGCTCGTTCAACCAGAAGGACTGGATGATCAAGTACTCCGGATCAAAGAGGGCTCGAGGCGGATCGGAGAGGTCCACGAAATCGGAGGTGTAAACCACGCGAATGTGTTTGCCTGATCTGCCTTGGACCGTCAAAATATATCCTACGGATCCTGACGCGAAAGGACCATGAAAGGTTTTAAAAGGAACGACGTCGAATTCATTCACCCCGTATGAACGACCCGGCTCCACGATATGGACCTCGATGACTCCCATCGCCTCAAGATAGCCGAAGCGAGCCCCGATGACCTCCCAGCTCTTTGCGGTGACATAAACCGGGATAGGTTTGAAACGCCCCTCAGGAGAGGAGCGTTTGTAGGAAACGAGTTCATCGAGCCCCAAATAGTGGTCGCCGTGTTCATGGGTAAGCAGGAGGGCGTCGATGCGAGGGACCCTCTGGTCCGAAAGCTGGGACGCAATGTCCGGCCCGCAGTCGATGAGAAGGTTGGACGGGCCGGAAAAAAGAAGGGCCGTGCGGCGCCTCCTTTCGCCCCTTTGCCGCATGTTGCGACAGATGGCGCAGTCGCAGTTCAGTTCCGGGACACCCCAGGCGCCTCCGGTTCCAAGAAAAGCAAGGATCATATCCATCGTCTCCTGGCTATCGAAAGGAGGATCGTGCATGGAGCAGCCCGGACGATCATCGGGAGCCCAGTTGCTTTGCGTAATCTTCCAGATTGCCGAGCAGGTACAGCATGAGATCCGGATGATTCTTGCTTTCTTCCGCCTCCAGCACCGCCTTCATCATCTGCTCCAGCATGAATCCCACCCGGGTTTTCCCTGCCGCCTTCCTGATGCGAAGGAGCATGAGATAGATGAACTTGTTGAAAGCGGTCAAGAGAACCAGCCTTCGGTTGGTAAGACTCCCCAGGGTGTTGAAACGTTGCAGAACCTCCTGCACCAAGGCCTCCCTGTTGTCTGAAACCAAAACGACGTCGTGGAAAAGTGTTTTCACAGGGCCTTTTGTATCGGCAAGGGCTTTGCGGGCTATCTCACTGAAATCTATGTCCCGCAACCCGTTCTTCATGGTTCGAATGAGACGCAGGTAAAGGAGAATCACGTCCCGGTATTCGGCCTTCTCCTCGCTGGCCCCGCCTGCTGAAGGGGCCTGTTCAACGAGACCGAGGGAAAAGAGCACGTAGAGATCCCGGGTCAACTCCTCGGGGGTCGTGCCCGTCTCTTCGATCAGCGTTTGCCAGCCTTTCTGGCTGTCGAGCATGGACAGAAGCCGGGCTTCGGAAGCGGTCAAGGGGGGTGCGCCGTTCAAAGGCGCGCAATCGGCCTGGGGGCAGAAGCGAAGTTCTTGATGCGACAGGTATTCCTGGATTCCCTTAAGATTCTTAACTTTCCTGGTCTCCTGGAGGAGAAGGGAAGGCGTGGGACAATGCACGAAATTCACAGGAAGAATGCCCAGTTCGGACTGGTTGAACAGGATTTCCGGGTCTTCCATATCGAGGGCGGATGCAACCACGGCCCTCACCTTGTTTTCCAAAAACCTGCGCCAATCGGACTTGGAAATCAGGTTCCGCTCGATCAGGGTTTTGCCGAAATGAAGAGGTTCTTCCTCAAGCAGGCGGCGCAATTGGACCCGTTCTTCCTGGTTCAGCTTTTCCCGCGAGGCAATCCCTTTGAGCAGAGAACTTTCTTTGTCGATCCCGTCGGCGTAAACAATATCGCCGCCTTTGATGTACACCGCAAGGCGGCGCTCACCTCCTCTGAGGAGGATCACGCCGGTTGCCTCTTCCCGGTGCAGTCGCAGGAGAAGCCGACAGAAATCCGATTTCAGATTATAGCTCATGGGTTCACCACAGAGACTCCGCCTCCGCTGAAGCGATTGCAGGCAACCAAAACAAATAGTATCCGCCGATTACGCAGATTCACACAGATTTTTTCTCGGACTTTTTACGAATTCGTAAACGTTTGTAGCACAGATAAGGAGGATAGCAGAAGACGTCTGGTGGGGCAAGCATCAAGGCATCAGGGTTCAATGTGCACCTTGAGGAGAACGTCTCCCCGCCGGAGACCGGACGCCTTCCCCAGGCCCGCAAGACGAAGGGTGGTGCCTTCCTTGATCCTGGGGGGGACCACCACCCGGAAAATGCGGCTGTGGAGTCCCCACGGGATGTTGACGAGCTTCCTGGTTCCCAGGGCAGCCTCGCGCGGGGTGATGGCGAGGGTGCCGTAGAGGTGAGGATCTTCAGACGTGCCCAAGGTTCGGATAACCTGAAGGTGTGGTGTTTTGTGTTTGGATGTGGCGGCTCGAAGGCTTTGGGTCAGTCCTGTCTCAGGGACCCTGTCAAAGAGCTTTAGGAGAACCACGCCGACCACGAAACCCCCGATATGGGCCCACCACGCGATTCCTCCCAAATCCCCTCTCGATGCGGCGGCGCTCAGGAACTGAAGGAGAAACCAGATCCCCAGAAAAAAGAAGGCCGGAATCTCGATGAAGTAGGGAATGAAGAAAATGGGAATCAGTGTGAGGATTCTCGAAGAAGGATAAAGAATAAGGTAAGCGCCCATGACGCCCGCGATGGCGCCGCTCGCGCCGATGGTGGGAATGCGGGAGTCCAGGTTGAACGCGAAATGGGTGAGGCCGGAAAGCAGGCCGCACAGCAGGTAGAAAACCAGGTATCTCAGGGGCCCGAGGCGGTCTTCCACATTGTCGCCGAAGATGTAAAGAGACCACATGTTGCCGAGAAGGTGCCAGAAGCCTCCGTGGAGGAACATGAAAGAAACAAAGGCCACGGCCTGCTGAAAGGGCGTAAAGTACGAGGCCAGCTCGGGAACCGTGTAGCGGGCCGGGACCAGACCGTAGGTGAAAACGAACCGATCGATTCCCGGCCCCTGCAGGCTTTGAACGAGGAACAGGAGCACATTGATTCCGATCAGGGTGTTGTTGACCACGGGGTAGTTCCTGGACCGGTTGGTGTCGCGAATAGGGATCATGGCGCTTTTTCTTCCTTTACACCTTCTCGAGAATCTTTTGCCGGCCGGCCCAGAACTCCAGGCACAGGACCACCAGAAATCCCGTCAATGCCAGGATCAAGGCAACCGTCACCTCGGCGCTCCACTGGGACGGCAGCATGTTGAGCTGTGAAACAGGGACGGCCCGGCCGTGGCTGTCAAGGATGGTGTCTACCGTCCGTTTCCAGGGCCAGACTTTTCTCAGGGATCCGAGCATGAGGCCGGTGAGAAGGGAGATGGTCAGGTCATGATGGCGCTTGAGCAGCCAGCTCAAGAGTCGCGCAAAGGAGGTGATTCCGAAAAGCGTCCCGGCCGTAAATACGGCCAGAACCAGGATGTTCCTTTCGTTGACCGCTGCCAGGACGTAGTGGTACTTGCCGAGAAGAACGAGAATGAAGGAACCGGATATGCCCGGAAGAATCATGGCACAAATGGCGACGGCCCCGCTGAGAAAGAGAAACCAGGGCGCCTCCGGGGTACTGACGGGCACCATGCCCACGAGAAAGTAGGCCCCCAGGGTTCCCAGAGCCGTCCAGGCCAGTGCCGGCAGGTTCCAGCGCTCGAGGTTTCGGCCCACGATCAGAACCGAGGCGAGGACAAGGCCGAAGAAAAAGGACCAGATCAGGACCGGTTTGTTTTCAAGGAGCCAGGCGAGCACCCTGGCAAGAGAGAAGACGGCAATGAGAATCCCGAGGACCAGGGCCCCGAGAAACCTCCAGGATACGAGATCCATGGCCTGCTTGAACTGGAAGGCCAGGAGGGTCTTGATGAATTTGAGGTTGAAGGAGCGGATCGCCTCGATCAGCTCCTCATAGATGCCCAGGATGAACGCCATGGTTCCCCCTGAGACGCCGGGCACCACGTCCGCCGCGCCCATGCACATCCCTCTCACCGTGATGCCGAAGTAACCCAAAAGCGATCTGTGCTGTTTTTCCATCCGTGGATGCAAGGCCCTTTCCTGCCTGTTATTATTAATTGTCTCACACCAGTTGTCCATTGGATGTCATTGCGAACGCAGTGAAACAATCTTGCGGTTGAGGTCGAGAGATTACCACGCCCGATACAGCCGGGCTCGCAATGACGGCCTTTGGCAGAAGCCCTGAGAGCAATGTCGATACTATTCCAAGACAGTTCATAAAGCCCCGCAGGGGCGCCATATGAAATCTGCGAACGCAGATTTCATGGCTGGTGCTCCTTGCGGAGCAGATCCAAAAGGGTTTTTACCGGGCTGAACGTGGACAGGGGGACTTCCACGAAGATCGTGTTCCATCCTGCCATGGCCCCGTTCCACAGCCCCGGCAGCTCGAGGGCCTTCAAGTTCCTTCCTCCCATGGACTTTCTGGAAATGAACGCGGTATCGGGATCAATGAAGTTTCTCAAATCAAAAGGATTTCCCTCACGATCCCGCAAAGCGCAAACTAGGTCCACCGGGTTGAAATGGGTGGAAGACTCCCATATGTTTCGCTGCCCGGGAGAGGTCATATCGACCTGGGATGACTCGACGATCTGGCGGGAGAGGGTTCCATCTTCCTTCCTCACCCAGAACGGGCCGCCTCCGGGCTCGCCTTCATTCTTCACCATGCCGCAAACGCGCAGGGGCCGGCTGAGCCCGGAAACGAGGCCCTCGATTTTTTTCTTTCGGGGCATTTCCTCCGGAATAAGGAGGGCAAAACGCTCACGGGCAAATGCGGCGGCCCGCACCAAAGCATCGGCATCCCCGCTCAGGAGTTCTTCCAGGTGAGAAAAGACTTGATCCTGCACCCGGACGAGCAACCCGCCCAAAGCTTTCTTGAACCAATAGGTGTCCTTTTTCCGGGAGTCCGGGAGAACGTTGTCGATATTCTTGACGAAGACGATTTCCCCGTCCAGGCGATTCAGATTCTCGATGAGGGCTCCGTGCCCGCCCGGCCGGAAGACCAGCCTGCCCCGGTCGTCCCGAAAGGGCCGGTTTTCCATGTCCACGGCAATGGTGTCCGTCGAGGGGTCCTGCATGGAGAACTCCACATCGAAGCGCACGGCCGGTCCCTGGTAAAGGGGCTTCACGCTTTCCACGTGTTCACGCACGAGCGCTTCATGCTCCGGCGATATGGTGAAATGAACGCGGGCCCGGCCGCGGCGATCCCGCACGTATTCCGCGGCCTCTACCAGGTGCTCTTCAAAGGGCGTGCGCGATTGGTGATCTTCATACCGGTGAAAAGGGATCAGCCCTTTGGGGAGATCGGCGAGATTGAGCCCCCTAGATGTGAGCAGGTAATCCAGAACGTCCTTGAATTCGCCTGCCGTGATTTGCTCCTCTGCATCCAGCCCGTCCCGGGCCATGGCTTTCTTGAGATCTTCGTAAAACGCGAAGTTCTTTATTCCTTGCATAAACCGGAGGAGACTCCGGGAATCCTGGTCCCCCTGTTCGGCCAGGGCCGCCGCGTCCTTTTTCCGGATTGCTTCGCTCTTTCTGTTCAAGGCGAGGAAAAGCTTGAACATCCGGCTGGCGGCCCCGGAGGCCGGAACGAACTTCATGGCCCTTCCTGACAGGCAGGCGTTCTCGCATGCGGCCACGTTTCGTTCCATGTCCTCCCTGGAGAGAACCTCGATCCCGTCTCCCAGGGTGCATGGCCGGTCCAGGGTGAGGAAAGGGAAGCCTCTTTCAAAAGCCTCGATCTGGGCAAGAACTTTCTCCGGTGTGAGCCCCATGTCCCGGATCTGTTCGAGGTCTTGTTCGGTGAAGAGGGAACTTCCCGGCTTCATCGGCTCCTCCTTTGTCCCGCACTTCATCCTGAGTCCTTCGACCGTTAGGTCGGGGCCGAACGGCCTGTCGAAGGAGTCGAAGGGACAAGAACCGGGACGCTTGCTTTTCTAATTTGATCCGTGTTTCCCGGAGAATAGGCAAGAAAGGCAGGGATGTCAACAAAGGGAAAAGGCTTGTCTAGGGGACCATTATGTTTTATGAATAATAAGTTTAGGACAAAACAAAGGTGAGCGATCTTTTCGAACAATCCAAGGTGACGGTTTACTCCGTCAGCGCCCTGAGCCAGGAAATCAGGGGCCTCCTGGAAGGGCATTTTGATTTTGTCTGGGTGGAAGGAGAGATTTCCAATTTCAGGATTCCTTCCTCCGGGCATTACTACATGGTGCTCAAGGATGAGAAGGCTCAGATCAGGGCGGTCATGTTCCGGCCCCAGACAAGGACCCTCAAATTCATGCCCGAAGACGGGATGAAGGTGATCGTCCAGGGTCGGGTGGCGGTGTATGAACCCAGGGGAGAGTACCAGCTTATTCTGGATTACATGGAGCCCCTGGGCGTGGGCGCCCTGGCCCTCGCCTTTGAGCAACTGAAAAAAAAGCTGGCCGGCCAGGGGCTTTTCGATGAAAGCATCAAGAAGCCTCTGCCCTTTTTACCGCAAAGCGTCGCAGTCATCACCTCGCCGACCGGTGCGGCCGTCAGGGACTTCCTGAAAATCGTTCAACGCCGTTTTGCCAACATCGACATCACGATTGTGCCGGTGAAAGTGCAGGGAGAAGGGGCGGCCGAGGAGATGGCGGAAGCCCTGAAGACGGTGAACCGTGAACTGGATGTGGACGTGATCGTCCTGACCAGGGGAGGCGGGTCCCTGGAGGATCTTTGGGCCTTCAACAGCGAGGAACTGGCACTGGCCATCAGGGCCTCGCGCATCCCCGTGGTTTCCGCGGTGGGGCACGAGGTCGACGTGACCATCTCGGACCTCGTTGCCGACTTTCGCGCGCCCACTCCTTCCGCAGCAGCCGAGCTGCTGGTGGCTGAAAAGGAATCACTCAAGACAGGAATCCTCCAGCTCCGGGCACGGCTCCTGGCCGCTCTGAAAGCCGACCTTTCAGGGCTTCAGGAAAGGCTGCGTCTCCTTTCCAGGGGTCTCCGGGACCCGAGGAAGCGGCTTGCCGATTCGTGGATGGATCTGGATGATCTTCACAGCCGGCTTGCCAGGACCATGGACATCGCGCTCACGGCCCGAAGAAGGGCGATGGCGGGGGAAGCGCGCGCGCTCATGGTCCACTCACCCTTGAACCGCATCGAGGCCCTGAGGCAGAAAACCGTTTTCCAGAAGCGCTCTCTCACCCTTCTGATGCTCAAAGGGCTCAAAGACCTTTGGATGAACGTCTCCCTGGCCCAGGAGAAAATAAAATCCATGAGTCCCGTTGCAGTGTTGGAGAGGGGATACTCGATCACGCGAAAACTCCCTGAAGGATGGGTGGTGCGATCCATCGGCGACGTGCATCAGGGAGATCAGGTGAGCGTAAAGCTCGCCGAGGGAGAAATAGAATGTCGTGTGGAAAAAATCATGGGAGAGTGAAGGGGAGGCTTGCGGCGGCGGGTTGGACGGCGCTGCTCGCCCTTTTCGTGATCGTCGAGGATGCCATGGCCCTTTCCCGATCGGACATCGTCGTATCGGCCGACCGCATCGCCCAGGGAGACAGTGCATGGATTGGCGTTCGAACCACGGACGGGATGAAGCCTCGAGTGCTTTGGATGGGCAGGCCCGTCTACCTGGTTTCGCATGGGGAAAAGAAGGTGTGGTACGGTTTTTTCGGGGTTGACCTGAATGCCGAACCGGGCATCGCTCCTCTGGATGTGGAGCTGGAGGCCACGGGAGAGAAACAGCGACTCGACATCACGATCGCAAAGAAGGACCGGGGTGTCCGGGTGCTCACCTTGCCGAAGGAGATGGTGGAGCTGGACAGTGCCACTCTGGAACGGGTGAAAAGAGAATCTCAGGTCATGAAAACGGCTTTGGGAACTCCACCCATGGTCCCCTTGTGGACCGGGACTTTCGCGAGGCCCCTCGACGGGGAGGTGGTCGGCGTCTTCGGGACCCGGAGCATCATCAACGGGCAGCCCAGGTCTCCCCACTCGGGAGTGGACCTGAGGGCGGATGAGGGAACGCCGGTGCACTCGATCCATAAGGGCAAAGTGGTGCTGATCGCAGACCATTTTTTCAGCGGCAGGTCGGTGGTCGTTGATCATGGGGGCGCTATTCAGAGCATGTACTTCCATCTTCAAAAAACCCTGGTCAGAGAGGGTGAGGAGGTCGGGAAAGGGCAAGCGATCGGTCTGGTGGGGTCGACAGGACGGGCCACGGGCCCTCATCTTCACTTTGGAATGAGAGTCAACGGGGCAAGGGTGGACCCTTTGCAGTTTGTGGCTCTCAGCGAGCGTATGGAGCGGCCATGACGGAAAAAAAATTTGAAGAGGCGATGGAAAGATTGGAAAGTATTGTGGAGAGCCTGGAAAGCGGGGACCTCTCCCTGGAGGAATCCCTCAAGATTTTTGAAGAGGGGATGAAGCTCGTGAATTTCTGTTCCAAGAAGCTCGAGGAGGCTGAGCAGAAGGTGACGATGCTGATCAAGGACCAGAACGGCAAGGTCAGCCGGCAGCCCTTCGAGGTCGGACAAAAAGAGGACGAGTGACCATGGACCTTAAAGCTTATCTTGCGGAAAAGAGAGCGAAGGTGGATGAGGCGTTGAAGGGCGTTTTCCCTTCTCCCGGGGGTCCTGCCGCGGAGGTGGTGAAGTCCATGACCTACAGCCTCTTTGCAGGGGGAAAGAGGTTGAGGCCCATTCTGTGCATCGCCGGGGCTGAAGCGGTGGGCGGGCAAGGCAGAACCGTCCTGCCCGTGGCCTGTGCTCTCGAGCTCATCCACACCTACTCCCTGATTCATGACGACCTTCCAGTCATGGACAACGACGACCTCAGAAGAGGAAAGCCCACGAACCACAAGGTTTTCGGTGAAGCGGTCGCCCTCCTTGCAGGAGACGGCCTTCTGACCGAGGCGTTCCGCCTGATGAGCAGCCCGGCCGGGCCGGACCCATCGCCGGATCCGCGTGCGCTTTTGCGTGTGATCCGGCTTGTGGGAGAGGCGGCCGGGTATGACGGGATGGTGGGGGGCCAGGTGGTGGATATCCGGTCGGAAGGCAAGCAGGTGGAGCCTGCGACCCTTGAGTTCATCCATACGCACAAGACGGGCGCCTTAATCGCCGCATCCGTCACCGCGGGCGCCATCCTGGGCGGGGGGAGGGACGACGAGGTCGAGGCGATCACCCTCTACGGCCGGCACATCGGCCTTGCGTTCCAGGTGGCCGATGACATTCTGGACGTGGAAGGGGACAGCGCCAGGCTGGGAAAAGGGGTGGGAGGAGATGCCAGGAAAAAAAAGGTGACCTATCCTTCCGTCCTCGGCCTCGGTGCGTCCAAGGAACAGCAGAAATCCATGGTTGGAAAGGCCCTGGACGCGCTCCGTCATTTTGACGAAAAGGCGGAGCCCTTGCGGGCTATTGCCCAATACATCATCGAAAGAAAGAAATGATAGACAAAAAACATCGCCTATTGGAGACCATCAGCAGCCCCTCGGACCTGAAGGGGTTCTCTGTGGAAGAGCTCACGCAGTTGGCTGTGGAGGTCCGGGAGGAAATCATCGAAACCGTGTCCAAGACAGGGGGCCACCTGGCCCCCAACCTCGGGGTGGTGGAGCTCACCCTGGCCCTCCATTATGTGTTCGATGCGCCGAGGGACAAGATCATCTGGGATGTGGGGCACCAGTCCTACACCCACAAGCTCATTACCGGGAGAAGGGATCGCTTCCACACCCTGCGCACCTATGGCGGCATCAGCGGATTTCCGAAACGGGAAGAAAGCCCCTACGACACGTTCAACACAGGGCACAGCAGCACCTCCATTTCCGCGGGCCTGGGCATCAGCACGGCCAAGACCCTGAAGGGCGAAAAATCAAAGGTCATCGCGGTGATCGGGGACGGCTCCACCACCGGGGGCATGGCTTTCGAAGCGCTGAACCAGGCGGGTCATACAGAGAAAAACCTGGTTGTCGTCCTTAACGACAATGCCATGTCCATTTCACCCAACGTGGGCGCCTTCTCTTCCTTCTTGAGCCGGAAGATGACCGGCCGACGGTTCGTCTATTTCAGAAAAGAGCTCGAAAATGTGCTCAAGTCCATTCCCGGTGTGGGGGAAAACATCCTCACCTTTTTCAGGAGAAGTGAAGATTCTTTTCTCGCTTTTTTCACTCCCGGCATGCTCTTCGAAGCATTCAAGTTCAGGTATGTAGGTCCCATCCAAGGACACCGCCTGGATCGCCTCATCGAAGCGTTTCAGAATGTGCATCACCTGGAAGGGCCGGTCCTGGTCCACGTGCTCACCGTCAAAGGCAAGGGCTACGCACCCGCGGAAAAAGACCCTGCCCACTATCACGGCGTGGGGAGCTTCGAGATTGCCACCGGTTCTCCCAAAAAGGCATCTCCCCCTCAGCCGCCCACCTACACCGAGGTCTTCGGCCGGACCATGGTGGAGCTGGGGCAAAGGGAGAAGAAGCTCTTCGCCATTACCGCGGCCATGCCCGAGGCAACGGGACTCAACCGTTTCGCCGAGATCTTTCCTGAACGCTTTATGGATGTGGGCATTGCGGAACAGCATGCCGTGACGTTTGCGGCAGGTCTTGCCACGGAAGGGTTCAAGCCCGTGGTGGCCATTTACTCGACCTTTCTCCAGCGGGCCTTTGATCAGATCATCCACGATGTGTGCCTTCCCCGGCTTCCTGTGATCTTCTGCATTGATCGGGGGGGCCTGGTAGGCGAGGACGGTCAGACGCACCACGGCCAGTTTGATTTAACCTACCTCCGGAACCTGCCCCATATGACCGTCATGGCGCCC
>Ga0209270_1000450_pt1 | contig 88576 bp, 82 predicted proteins | sample MTBAKSrepl1MetaG_FD_187456 | JGI IMG/M metagenome (GOLD analysis project Ga0209270, IMG submission 187456) | Enrichment culture microbial communities from Arthur Kill intertidal strait, New Jersey, USA, that are MTBE-degrading - MTBE-AKS1... | ecosystem: Environmental > Aquatic > Marine >...
TAAGCAAGATGGGAATACTCAGGCTAAGCGGTATGGCAGATACCCTGGATTTGAGGCTTGATCAGGCTCAGAAAGATAACCTGGGACTTGGTGAATTTCTGGAACTTTTGCTTGAAGACGAACTGCAAAACCGGGAAAACAGGCGGTTTGCCACCCGGATTATGCGGGCTCATTTTGAAGAGGAAAAGAACCTTGAAGGTTTTGATTTCAATTTCAACCCCAAACTGCCGGCCCAGTATATCCGCAACTTGGCTACCTGCCAGTTTATCGAGCGCAAGGAATCGGTTATCCTGTGTGGTCCGGTAGGTGTAGGCAAGACCCATCTGGCCGAAGCCCTGGGGCACCAGGCCTGCCGCGCCGGCTACAATGTGCTTTTTTCCAAATTCAGCCGTTTACTGTCTGATCTGGGAGGCGGCCGGGCAGACAACAGCTGGGAAAAGAGAATCAAACACTACATTAAGCCCAGCCTGCTGATACTGGATGACTTTGCCATGAAGGAGTTTACCAAAAACCAGGCAGAGGACCTCTATGAACTCATTGACCGGCGGTATAACTCGAGCTCCATGGTAATAACTGCCAACCGGGTGCCCAAAGACTGGTATCCCTTATTTCCCAATCCGGTAATTGCCGAGAGCGCCCTTGATCGTCTGGTAAACTCCGCTCACGTTATTACCTTAACCGGCAAAAGTTATCGTTCAACCTTAAGACCAGATAAAGATCTTGTCCAGGAGGTGGTAACTATGTGATACTCATATAGGTGCACCCAGGGTGGCACATTAACCTGAGAAAAGGGGTGGAACATTTACTTGAGAACGGGTGGTCATAAAGCCTGAGAAACGACATAATAAGCTGTTTAAGAGTTTGATGAGGGCATATTTGGCTTCGGAAACCGGATTATTAAGCAGGAGCTTTCTTAGTGGCAAGACTATCTAATTTCCGAGTTCCGCCCCCTACAAATTGGCAAGACTTCGAATCTCTTTGCTTTGATTTATGGAGGGCAATTTGGAAGGACACGAACGCTCAGAAGAATGGCAGGCAAGGGCAAGCTCAGCATGGCGTTGATATTTTCGGCAGACCAGACCAAGGAGCTTTGTGGGCTGGAGTACAGTGCAAAGGTAAAAATAACTACGATGAGAAAGCTCTTACTGAAAAGGAAGTAGAATTAGAAGTCGAAAAAGCAAAATCGTTCAATCCATCGCTCTCATCTTTCACTATAGCAACCTCGGGCAAGAGAGACGAAAAAATTCAAGAGTTCGGCAGGGGTATTACTGAAAAGCATCTAGCGGCAGACCTTTTCCCGGTACATATTTGGAGTTGGGAGGACATCTTAGCCCGTTTGGAAGAGTTCCCAGATGTTATTGAAAAGCACTATAAAGAATTGACATCATACTCGGTTACCGGTAGGGATATTGATGAAGTTAAAGAAGTCACTCAGAAAATACTGGAAAATACCGGGGAAATCAAATCCAGGATACTAACTCAGGTGAAGTCAGAAACGCAGGGGATTTCTTCTTACGTAGACATATCAACAACGGTGCTGATTACTGAATATCAGGCTGAGATTGACCATTCTAGAGACCTGCTGAAGGACTATAACGCGGTTGAAGCGATTACTTACCTTGAGAAGTTGAAAGGCCGTATCTGGGCAAATTCTACTCCAATTGTGAAATTCAGAATTCTTACTAATATCGGTGCTGCAAAAGGATTGCTGAACGAACAGCAAGAGAGCGCCAGGTTGCTTATTGAAGCTCTACAGTATAACCCGGACGATGAAAAAGCCCTTTGTAATGCAGCTTTAGGATACGTTTTATTAGGCTCTAACGACCAGGCAATACTTCACGCGATGAAAGTTCTGGAGTTAAACCCTGCCAATGCCAAGGCTCATTCAATTCTAATTCGTTCTGCCCCAGATACCGAACTGCCGGAAGAAATGTTACAGCGCGTGCCGGAGCCATACAGAATAACCCCAGAAGTAGCCAATGCGATTGGTTGCTTATTTCATAAGAAAGGGAACATTTCAGAATCCAGAAAGTGGCTAGAAATCGCCGTTAAACACGATACGGCGGATTCACCTGAACTCAAAGCAGAATTGGGAACAATCTTGATAAAAGAAGTGACGGATGACCAATCATCTTTTTTCGGTGTTCAAATAAATGAAGTGAAACGTGCTCAGATAGAGCGTGCTATTCAACTACTCACATCCGCCTGGGACCGAGTTGCTAACACTAGCATTCGACATTGCCGCGCGGATTGGGTTACAAATAGAGGGCTTGCCAAAAGGCTATTGGCAGAGACTGATGTTGCGATTGAGGATGTGGTAATCGCTGTTGAAGCTGTTCCTTCTGATCTTTCTTACAAGAAATATTTGGCTATGCTGCTTCACGAGAAGAGTGAAAACCAGAAAGCGATTGGCCTCCTCAAAGAAATTGTAGAGACTGGCAGTTTACCCGAAGCTTCACTTTTATTGGGAGAAGTTCTACGTGAAGAAGGCAAAATCCCCGAAGGTATTGAGATAATTAGCAAGCTTTTAACGGGGGACTGTGACGAACCCGTTAAAGAAGAGGCACAAAGGCTACTCATAAAGCTCTATATTGATAGTAATGACCTTAAAAGCGCTAAGGAGGTCTCTTCTACACTCTTGGCCCAGAACCCTATCAAAATACCGTACTTGGTTGATGCAGCCGCAATAGAGGGAACCGCTGATAAAAAGGTAGAAGCGCTTGCCTTATTGATGAAAGCCAAAACCTCCATAGATGCGACTACAACGACCAGACACATTCTTGAGATTGCTGACGGGCTTTATGAGATTGAAGAATTTGAGGAAGCAGCACTGATATATGAACGAGTTGTTGATAAAACGTTAAATACGCCATTGTCTCGCCGGCTCATGAACTCTTACTACCGAGCAGGGATGCTGGGTAACGCCCTGGAAATCTGTCAGGTACTGCACCAGAGATTTGGCCTAACCGGATATACAGTAGAAATGGAGTCAGCAATATGGGAAGAAATCGGAGATTTGGCAAAGGCTAAAGGTATATGTGAGGCATATTTAAAAGAATCTCCGGGTGACTCCAGAATTCAATTACGTTTGGCAGTGATTAATCTCAGGTCTAACAATTTTGAGGAACTTGACCGATTCTTAGATTCTGCGATTGAGATAAAATCGCTCTCATTGGAACATGGTCTCCAGTATGCCGGTTTGCTCGCCGTTCGAAATCGGGGAGAAAAAGCTTTTTCTGTTGCGTATGAGTTAAGAAGGATGTTCTTTAATGACCCCCGAGCCCATTTGAAATACATGGGCATTTTCTTACAGAGAGAAAAGGATGCCAGCGATTGGTTAATCGCAACCAAGGTTGCGGTTGATATGGCAGTTTGTATCGAAGAGGACGCCCGAGGGAGAGAATGGTATCTAGTAGAGGACAGAGAGGATGCCGATGCAAGACGTAGAGAGTTTAATCTTAATCATCCTCTGGTGAAGCAAATGCTCAGTAAGTCAGTCGGCGAAACAGTCGTTCTCGTAGATAGCCCGTATTCGAAAATTTCTGGCAAGATTATTGAGATTAAGAGCAAGTATGTTTATGCGTTTCAAGAAACCCTGTCTTCCTTCGAGACCCTGTTCCCGGGCGCCACCGGCATGTGGAAGGTGAAAATGGGGATTCCTCGAAAAGAAGGAGCAATTCCTGAAGGTTTTCAGACAGTTTTTGATGATATTAGCAAGCAGCACGAAATGGGCTTGCTAATTGAAAAGTTATATAAGGAAAGAAAGCTTACCATTGGTGCTTTTTCCATTTTGGCTGGTAAAGATATCATGCAAGTGTGGAACAGGCTGATAAGCAGCCCTGAACCTGGCGTCATCGCCTGTAATGGTAGTATTGAAGAACGCCAGCTCGCTGACTCTTTTATTGTTAGCCAAATAAAACTAATTGCAGACTTGGTTGCGATAATGACACTGCATGCTATTGGCGTCGCCGATTTTATGGTTGAGAGGTTTGGAAAGATCGGCATCGCACAGACAACGATAGACATCCTATCCGAAGCTATTACTGAACGAAAAGGAATTCAAGCGAAAGGATTTATGGTAATCGGTAAGGAAGGGGACAAATTCGTCAGACAGGAAATAAGTGCCGAAGATATCAAGAGCAATCTGGAATACCTGGAAAACCTTCTTAAATGGATTGGCGCCAGTTGCGAAATCCTTCCCTGCAAAGCTGCCTTAACTGTGAAAAGAAATCAAAGGCAACAGCTTGAAAAAACGATAGGTCCTTCCTTTATTGATACTGTACTCATTGCTTCTGAAGCCGGGTCAATTCTGTATACAGACGATGAACGTCTACGTTCACTGGCAAGAAGTGAATTCAAGGTTAACGGCGTATGGACACAAGTTTTACTGATGAAATGCCTGAACGAAGGGACGCTTGACCGGAGTAAATACAACGAATACGTGATACAGTTAGCGAGTCTAAACTACCGACACACGAGTATAGATGCCTTCGTCTTAGTCGAAGCCGCAAGACTCTCAAGATGGACACCACAACCACCTTTTACAACAATTCTGAAGGTGCTCGATGGCCAGCATTCAAATGAAGTTTCGGCACTGATAGTAGGAACTACGTTTATATATGAGCTGTTCAAGCAGACAATGTTATCTCAACAACGTGATCAACTTATATTGGCTCTGCTAGATACCATAACATCGAAGAGAAACCCTAGTATTGTATTGACCAGATTGAACAAGAGTCTCGAAAGGAAGTTCTACTTCATACCCTTATCTCTCCAACAGGTATTATCGGTGATAGATGCCTGGCAAAAGCTGCATATAGCATAACGCTGTTGTTATTTATTATTAATCTTTTATTCGTCCGAGCATCACAAAAACGGAGTATAAATCCACTAAGAATATACGAATAGCCAAAGCAGCGTTAAGCTTGCTGATGCCTTATTATTCCTCCCGGTTAGCTGTTGCAAACAGAACGGAGTAACTGCTGTGCCGCTGGGATAATGCTCTTACTTTCAAACAAAAGTTCGGAATCTGTCAACCAAGGTCCACCATACTATACAAAGGTTAGAATTACTTCTCCCTTTCCTTAATTAGCATTCCCTTTCGATAAGGTTTATTATTCTTGCTTTAACATCATCCCGGATTCTTCTAACCACTTCGATGCTCTTATTGTAAGGGTCTTCCAATGCCCAGTCTTCTGTTTCAATATAACTGGCCGGGCAAGCTGCATTAACTTCTGCTCCGCAACCCATGGATATAACCTTATTTGCACGTTTTAGTATTTCTGCGGTGATGAGTTTGGGCTTATTGCGGCTTATATCTATATTTTCTTCCTGCATAGCCTGAACCACCAATGGATTGATACTTTCAACGGGTTGAGTCCCGGCAGATTCGGCCTTCACTCGTCCCCCGGCGAAGAAATTAAGGTAAGCCTCTGCCATCTGGCTACGACCGGAATTGTGGACGCAGATAAACAGTATTGTTTTCATAGGTTGTAATTTGTCCGAAAACCTTGATTGGTTGCAGGGAAAACCATCGAACAACATCTCATCAGTTAAAATTTCCCGTCTTTTTTGCCTTTAGCCCCAACCGTTGGCAATGGCGACACACCAATCTGCAAAGTAGTATTGATAGGCATCGCAGTTACATATCCAATTTTAGGCCACTCAAGTTCCGGGGAAAACACGCCCCATAAAAGCATAAGTACTCAAGAACTGAAAAAGAATCCGGGGATTGCCGCGAGAACGGATATACAACCAATCATTCTTGCCTTCCTTAGGGTATCGTATTTTCAATTGTAATATAGGAACAATACCGGACAACTGCTCATTCGATTCAAGCGGCACCGTCATTATTGAAAGTATCCCCCTGTATCAATCTGAAAAATGGAAGGGCTAATAGAGTTCCGATAAAAGGAGCGGATAAGTATATCCATAGATCAGCCATTTGGCCCGACAACAACGCTGGAGCAAGAGACCGGGCAGGATTCATTGAAGCACCGCTTACCGGTCCCCCTATCAGGGCCTCAAGGGTGATAATTCCTCCCACAGCCACTCCAGCCATTATGCCCTTTTCCTTGTGTCCTGTTGAAACGTTGAGTATTACAACCATCAGTATGAAAGACAGGACTATCTCCAGGCAAAAGCTCTGTATCGAACTGCCGGAAGGCCTGGTTACACCAAGGTTGTCGTGGCTGCTAAATAGCAGTTTCAGTACCAGGGTAGCCATGATGGCTCCGGTGGACTGGCTAGTCAAGTAAAACAATGCCTGTTTGATGCTTATACGGCCAGCCCAGAAGAAACCCAGCGTAACAGCCGGGTTGATATGGGCTCCAGATATGTTTCCGATAGAGTATATAACAGACATTACCGCCAAGCCGAATACTGTGGAAACGCCAACGTGCCCCAGCAACCCTCTGTAAAGGTCATCGACGATAATTGCACCACAACCGGCAAAAACCAGTATCGAAGTACCCAAAGCCTCGGCTATATATTTGTTCATATAAACCTGCATGTACTGCTTAAAAATGTTACCCCTTTGGCATAATATGCCAAACACAGTGTGATTGGTAGTAGAAGTGCGGCAATGGCAGTCTGAACAATGAAATCGCCGATCCCGATTCCGGTGGTGGAATACCTGGTAAAGAAGTAACGCAACTCCCGGCCGCCAATATCATATTGAGTATTAACCTCAAGGATTGGTTTGGTCTGGACCGTTATGAGTGCAATGATTTCTATTGGAATAGAGGTAATAACTCTGAAAAGACCGATCAACCAGCTTACGGGGCGATCGGGATAGTCGGCCGATAGAGTAACTGTATGGTTAGGTTTTTGAGTATTCACTTTTTTGCCCCCTTGCGGTAAATTCATTAGTACCCACGGGATTATCTGGCCTGCATTCGAAGTTCAAGTGATTAAAATACTTAAAAGCATTACCCAGGTAACCCTGGCGCAGCATGTGAACTCATGGACAACTATGATGAAACAGCCGTTATTAACAAAGATCTATTCATTGGATTGTAGTAAATGGTGGCTATGGTGCCATGAAATCCTGCTTTTATGGGTTCATAGCTGAGCGGGGCCAACCCAACACACGTCGAAGGTGTTATTTTGTCTCCCGTGTTGACATAGCAATAGTCAAAACTTACCTCATATTTCCGAAATTCATTATTAAATAGCGACATCTTTCGTGTTCCCGATTTTACTGCTTGCATTGTTTTACAATCCTCGCCATAAACTTTATATAAAACCTGATAACAAAGTATCACCTTGTCTTTAAATTTTGATTAAGGGATTGTAAAAATAAGGTAAAAGTTCAATTAAAGTTTGATTATGAATAATGCCGTGGAACTGGAGCGTTGCTAGTCAGTCCAGTTCGAACTTATATCCGTATCCGTGTACTGTCATCAAGTGCTCTGGAGTTCCGGGATTTATTTCTATTTTCTTTCGTAAGGAACGAATGTGTACGTCCACTGTACGGGCGGTCCCTTCGTAGTCATAACCCCAAATACGCTCAATCAAGTACTCACGCTGAAAGACCCGTCCGGGAGACTGCATTAACAATAAAAGCAGGTCAAACTCCTTGGGGCTTAATTTAATGGGTTTTCCGTTGCGAAGAACTTTGTGACCGGATATATCTACCCCAATTTCGGAGAACTGGAGGTTGGAGATTGGTGCATTACGTTCAATTCTATTAGGGCGGGCTTCCAATTCATTACTTTGCATGCGGCGCTGGATAGTGCGAATCCGGGCGATAAGCTCCCGCATGCTGAACGGTTTCGTCAAGTAGTCATCGCAACCCAGCTCGAGACCAAGTACCTTGTCCACCTCTTCTGTTTTGGCTGAAAGAATAATTATAGGTATAAGGAATTCTTTACGGATAATGCGGCAAACCTCGAAACCGTCCATTCCGGGAAGCATGATATCCAGAATAATAATACTCGGTTTTTCCCGGCGCACCAATTCAATGGCTAAAATACCGTTATCAGCTGTAACCACCAGAAAACCTTCCTTTTGGAGGTTATACCTGATTGCCTCAACCAGGTTGCCATCATCATCCACAACCAGGACTTTTTTCATGATTGTCTGTCGTGGCTAATACTTGGAAGCCTGGATCTCTTCAATTTTTCCGGTTGCAATAAATACCACCCGCTCGCATATATTGGTAACGCGATCAGCGCTTCTTTCCAGATTATGTGCTACCCAAATCAACCTGGTAGCCCTGGTGATTGTTCTGGGGTCCTCCGTCATTATCACTATTAGTTCTCTAAATACCTGGCTGTAGTACGCATCGATTTCATCGTCTTCAACGGCAATCTGCCTGGCGCTTGCCGAATCGCGGTCCAATAAAGCCTTAAGGCTTTTTCGGAGCATGTTTGATGTTTGTTCTGCCATACGGGGTAAAATGACCAGGGGTTTGACCGGGGGTTCATCCCCGTTCATTATGGTAATTTTAGCAATTCCCTCGGCATGATCGGCAATTCTTTCCAGTTCGGTTATTATGCTTGTCACTGAAATAAGCGTACGTAAGTCGCTGGCCATTGGCTGTTGGGTTGCAATAAGTTCGATACACTTTTCTTCAATTTCGAATCGCTTTTCATTTATTTTCAAGTCACCGGCAACGATATCATGCGCCAAAGTCAGATCCCTGTTTTTCAGAGCGTCGACAGAATAAACCAATGCTTTTTCCACCATGCTGCCCATGACAAGGATTTCATCCTGCAGTTCCTTGAGCTTAGTGTGAAATTTAGCTCTTATTTCCATTTTTTCTGCTCCGTTCATCTACTAACCGAATCTTCCGGTAATATAGTCTTCCGTACGCCTGTCCTTGGGTGTAGTAAAAATGTGATTGGTTGCTCCAAATTCGACAAGCGATCCCGAGCGATCCTCTTCCATCATAAAGAAAGCCGTCATATCCGATACCCTAGCCGCCTGCTGCATATTGTGGGTAACGATAACAATCGTATAATCCTTAGCCAGATTTCTCATAAGATCTTCGATTTTTAACGTAGCGATCGGATCGAGAGCGCTGCAGGGTTCGTCCATCAGAATAATCTCCGGTTCAACCGCCAGTACTCTGGCAATGCATAGGCGCTGCTGCTGGCCGCCGGAAAGAGCCAGTGCCGATTGTTCCAGCTTGTCTTTGATCTCATCCCATAGAGCTGCCTGGCGCAGGCTGCTCTCCACGATTTCAGTGAGTTCTCGCTTGTTGTGCTTGCCGTGCTGGCGGGGGCCGAAAGCGATGTTGTCGTAAACGGACATCGAAAAGGGATTGGGTTTTTGAAATACCATGCCTACCCGTTTTCTGAGGTCTACAACATCAACAGATTTATCGTAAATTGACTGCCCGTCGAGTTTAATATCACCCGTAACCCGAGTTCCGTTTATGATATCGTTCATGCGGTTGAACAAGCGTAGAAATGAAGATTTACCGCAACCGGATGGTCCGATTATCGCAGTGATGGCACATTGGGGGACTTCCAGGGTGATGTTTTTAAGCGCCTGGAAATTCCCGTAGTAAAGGTTGACGTCCCTGGCACTGATTTTGCCGCATAAGCAGGCGCCATTGTAATTTGTCATTTTACAGACTACCCTTCATCTTTTTCTGGAAACGTTGAGAAAGCAGGTTGGTTAAAGTGTTGATAATAATAATGGTAATTATCAGTACTGCCCCGGTTGCCATAGCCTTATCGAAAGCCCGGGTTTCCATAGCCAGGTAAAATACATGCAGCGACAGGGTTCTGCCACCGGAAAGAAGGGAACTGGGCATGGCGGCACTGCCTCCAAGAGTCACATACAGGCAGGCTGTTTCCTCGATCGCCCTGCCGACACACAGAATAACGGCAGTAATGATTCCCGGTATTGCTGTTGGCAATACCACTCTGTATATCATTTGCCAGCGTGTCGTGCCCAGGGCAAGAGCCGCTTCCCGGTGGCTGCAGGGTACCGATTTAATGGCTTCTTCACAGGTTCTGATCATGGTTGGCAGCAACAGGCATACAAGGGTAAGCGCTCCGGATAGAATTGAAAAATTGAAATGCAAAACAGTAACGAAAAGAACAAAGCCAAAAAGGCCGAAGATAATAGAAGGTACTCCTGCGAGTGTTTCTATTGCGTATCGAATTAGTCTTGTCAGACGGTTGTTCGATGCATATTCGGCCAGGTATATGGCTGCTCCAAGGCCTACCGGAACCAGGACCACGAGGGTTACGCCAACCAGGTAGAACGTGCTGACGATTACGGTAGAAATCCCTCCTTCTCCGGACAGACCACCCTGAGGGGGAGTCAGCAAGAAATCCAGGGACAGCCCGGGTATACCCTGTATCAGCACATATCCGATTACAACTAGAAGTATGGCAACTGTGATAAACCCGCCGCCCCAGATGCCTATCATGGCTATTCGTTGAGTTGTTTTAGGCGACATTTTGGCCAAGGTTTCCTCTCTTCAATGTAATGACGGCTATGCCGTTGAGCAGGACGATAAAGACAAACAATACGATTCCGGTAGCAAAGAGGGCGCTTTCATGGATGCCGGTAGCGTATGAAATTTCTACGGCGATGTTACCGGTCAGCGTTCGAGCCGGGTCTAGAATAGATTTGGGGAATACTATGGAATTGCCGATGACCATGATCATTGCCATTGTTTCTCCCACCGCTCTGCCCATACCCAGCACTATACTGGCAACAATGCCGGAGCGGGCTGTTGGCAGCAGCACCTGCCTGATGGTTTGCCAATGGGTTGCCCCCAGTGCCAGCGCTCCTTCTTTGTATGACGTCGGGACGGCTCTGATGCTGTCTTCGGTTATACTTATTATGGTTGGCAGCACCATGGCCATTAGAACAATGGAAGCAGCTAAAACGCTGAAACCGTTACCGCCGATTTCTCTTATCGCCGGCACCAGCAAAACCAGTCCCACGAGCCCGTATACCACTGAAGGGATGCCCACCAGGAGTTCTACCGCCGGGCGTAAAACCTGGCGGACTTTGAATGGAGCGACTTCCGCCAGTAGTATTGCACATGCGATTCCCAGTGGTATGGCGAGGAGAAGGGACCATATGGTAACCACTGTAGAACCGACTATCATAGTCAGAATGCCATACTGCTCCTGGCCAGGCCGCCAGACAGTGCCGAAGATGAAATCGATAAACCCGATCTCTTTGAAAGCCGGCAATCCGTCCTTAAAAATGAAAATGGCTATGGCCAGCAGTATCAGGAAGGAAACCGTAGCGCTTGTAAAAACTGTGTACCGGGCGAGCTTGTCGGTCAAGTAGCGAGACATAATAAATTTTCAACTCCACATTTTCGCGGTGCAGATGGGTACTGGTACCCATCTGCACCTATATAAAGAAGGAGACCTCAATTTACCGGTATATAATCCTGTGCCACTATCTGCTGGCCTTCGGAGCCCAGACAGAAATCGATGAATTCCTTGACTATGCCTTGAGGCTGGCTCTTGGTAAGGAACAGCAGGGGCCGGACTATGGGATAGGTGCCGTTCTTGGCATTGGCAACAGTTCCGGCAACTCCATCAATACTCAGAGATTTTACCGAACTGTCCAGGTAACCGAACGAAAGATACCCTATGGCATTTGGATCTCCGGCAATGGTTGTTCTGACAGCGCCGTTGGACGGTTGCAGGATGGCTGTAGCGGCGATCAGGGATTCGCCCATGACCATTTCTTCGAAGGCGCCTCTGGTTCCCGAGCCCTCTTCCCTGGAAACTACATTGATGGTTGCATTGTTGCCACCGAGCTCGCTCCAGTTGGTGATTTCTCCGGAAAAGATTTTCATAACCTGTTCTTTGGTCAGGTTGCTGACGGTCTGTGAGGTGTGAGCCGCGATGGCGATGCCATCCTGCGCCAGGACGTGCGCGACTACTGTACCGATTTCGCTCGATTTTAGTTCGCGTGATGCCGCCCCGATATCAACCGTGCCTTCAGCGGCAGCTTTGACACCGGTGCTGGAACCGCCACCCTGGATGACGACATTTATTTCAGGATATTTAGTCATGAAGGCTGCCGCGATAGATTCCGCTACCGGCTGTACGGTTGTAGAACCAGCTTCAGTTATCGTGCCTTTCATCTCTACAGTCGGTCCGGCGGCAATGTAGCCTTCCGATTCGGCTATTGCCTGGCCCTGATAGCCCAGACAGAAATCGATGAATTCCTTGACTATGCCTTGAGGCTGGCTCTTGGTAAGGAACAGCAGGGGCCGGACTATGGGATAGGTGCCGTTTTTAGCGTTGGCAACAGTCCCGGCAACTCCATCAATACTCAGAGATTTTACCGAACTGTCCAGATAACCGAACGAAAGGTAGCCGATAGAATTCGGGTCCCCGGCGATGGTTGTCCTGACAGCGCCGTTGGACGGCTGCAGAATGGCTGTGGCAGCAATAAGCGATTCACCCATTACCATTTCTTCGAACGCGCCTCTGGTTCCCGAGCCCTCTTCCCTGGAAACCACGTTGATCGTTGCGTTACTACCGCCAACCTCGCTCCAGTTGGTGATTTCTCCGGAAAAGATTTTCATTACCTGTTCTTTGGTCAGGTTGCTGACGGTCTGAGAGGTATGAGTTGCGATGGCGATGCCATCCTGCGCCAGGACGTGCGCGACTACTGTACCGATTTCACTCGATTTTAGTTCGCGTGAAGCCGCCCCGATATCAACCGTGCCTTCAGCGGCAGCTTTGACACCGGTGCTGGAACCGCCACCCTGGATAATAACTTCGATATCCGGGTAAATATGCATAAACTCGGCAGCCATCTTTTCTGCCACGGGCTGTACGGTTGTAGAACCGGCTTCGGTGATGGTGCCGGACATCCCATTTGAACTTGATGTGGTTATTGGGTTTGAAGAACCAGTAGTAGTATTTGGTGTAGTGGAAGGTTCAGATTGATTGCATCCCGCCATTGCAAGTGCAACACAAAGCAGTAGCGAAAGAGATAGGGCTAACCATTTGGATTTCTTAAACAACTAATTTTCCTCCTTAAATATTTTTACGATATCCGAAACCAAAAATGAAAATCCTACATCAAACCTCCTTGGATTTGTACAAAACATGTTTCACTTGGATACTATTGTATGCAGGAAATATTAAAACCATGTTTAGAAAGCGTTAAAACCATGTAAAACATATGTAAAAAGTTTGTAATGGAAAGGGGGCAGACTTAGGGGGGGGAAGCCGTAGCTTCCCCCCCCTAAAATCTATTTAGCGTAGTTCCCTGTATCGATTCTATTTCAGTGCGGCGATTATCGTCTGGCCTATTTCTATATTGTCTATATATTTACCACGAACAATGTCCTTTTCATCAGCAGCTGATTTGAATAGGCGGGCAACGTCCCCCTTGGCGAAAAAGGGAATGATGCTATTGGTGTGGTCGCCGCTGTGCCATTCCATGCCCGGAAGATTGCCGGCGCCATTGTTTACTACTGCTTCCCAGCCGGGATCCGAACTTGGGCCGGTCAGGTAGCCGCACTCATGATCGCCGGTTACGATAACTAGAGTTTCTCCCCAGTTAGAGTTCTTGATAACCCAATCGACCACTGCTTCCACGGTCATGTTGAAATCGATTTGTTCTTCAATCATGCGACCGGACTGGCTGGCATGACTGGCCCAGTCGACAGCGCCGCCTTCGACCATAAGGAAAAAACCTTCCGCATCATTATCAAGAATATTCAATGCGGCTCTGGTCATTTCTTCCAGAGTTGGTACGGTTTCGGTAAGAGGTACAGCATAGGGTTCTGCATATCCGTTGCCGCTGCGGCTTTGTTGAAGGGTGGTGTAAACGTAAGGTATTCCTAGAACCCGGGTAGCGGTATCACCTTCTGACATAGCTTGGAAATCGGCTCGATCTCGGATCACCGCCCATTCGTCGGCAACGCCGTCACCGTTTGCGTCTGCACCGGTGACACTTAAGTCATCGGTAATATCTGCCCAGGTGGTAGCTCCACCGACATATTTCTCCTTGCCGGCAGGATCCTGAGGGTCGCCGTTGTCGTTATAATCCGGGGCACCACAGCCCATGATAACGTCTACTGCACTCTGATAAATCATCTCATTGGCGATTCCCGCATAATCGTTGCGGGTGATATTGTGAGCGACGAAACCAGCCGGAGTAGCGTGACTGAATTCGACACTGGTAACGACGCCGGTAGCCTTACCCAGATCTTCGGCGTATTCAATTATATGCTTGACGGTTTCACCATCAGGTCCGACGCCGATGCGTCCGTTTCGGGTTTTTACCCCGGTTGACATAGCGGTAGCGGCAGAAGCTGAATCGGTTGCATTCGTTTTCACATAGTCGAAATCACTCCAGGCAAGCTTAGTTAAATAACCATAGATATTGCCATCGTTTTCCACTTCATAGGTGCTCATCCCGGTTTTGGTGGGGAACTTTTCATAGACTTGAGAGCCAGTTTTTCCGTATTGATAGTAGTCGGTGGCTTCGATATGATTGTAACCCCACCCGTCACTTATCAGGACTATCACATTTTTAACGCCGGCATTGGAGGCGGTATTTTTCGGTGCAGCAGATGCAAATGAAGGCACAGCTGTAACAATGGCAAGACAAGTTATCGCGGCTATAGTAAATCCCTGTATTAACCTGCTTTTTTCAATATTCAATTTATCGCTCCTATTTCATCGATGTATTTTGATTCTAGGAAATGTGCTCTGTTGCCCCTTCCGGATCCTGAAAGCGATTCACCTCCTCTGAATTTAGTAAGCACCGTTAAAAGAATGGTCAACCCGGGTGCTCGTATCCAGAGTAACATCTACTTGTTTTGGTTTGGTTAGGGTTTTATTTGGTGCAGTTTAAATTTATGTAAAAGTTTTTTTAGCAGGTATTACCAACCAATTTACAAACGGTTCTATTCTCGTTCCGTCTGAAGAAACAAGTCCATAAATATTGAATCATTTCTCATACTGGTTGAACAAGGCATTAAGGGGTCTGAAATAATATTAGCCTTAGGTTGACTGGGCTAAATCAAAAAAGGGGAGGGATATTAAGTATCCCTCCCCTTGAACAATTGAAGATCGACGATCTTCTAAGATCTATTTAAACGGGGTGAAAAACCTGGCCTTGCCCGGGAAGGCCCTGGCTCCGGCAAAGCCCAAACCGATTGCAGTATCCGGCTTTTCTGACCACCAGCTTGACCATTCATCCGCTTCATCCGGAGTGATCACGCCTTCCTCAACCAGCTTGTCCAGCCGGTTCTGCATGGCATCGGCGAGTACGTCTTGCCTGGCATCACGGTAAGCTTCCTTGAGTGCTTCAACATTAAGTTCCTGACCGGTTATTTCAAGGTAATTGGCGGCCACTTTATCGAGAAACAATTCAGCACGGCTGTCTGCTTCGATGTCGCTCTCTTCCTCTGCGGCCATCACGACTCCCCCGATGCTGGCAGTTATGATGGCAAGACCCAGTACTAAACCAATGATGATTTTCTTGTGTTGTTTCATTGTTCCAATACCTCCTTTAAAGTATTACATCCAATATAGCAAAGGGAAGGTAAAGGCATAGTAAATAATCTCTATCAAATCAACGTACCGGTAAAAACAAGCTGAAAACACTTCCCTCGCCCGGGCTGCTTTCAACGCTTACCCTGCCTCCATGGTGTTCGGCGATTTTCTTAACCATTGCCAGACCAAGGCCGGAACCCCCCTGCAAGCGGGATCTGGATTTGTCTACCCGGTAAAAACGCTCGAAAATTCGTTGCTGGTCTTTTTCCGGGATACCGATTCCTGTGTCGGCTACGCGGATTACTAGATGCGGCCCTGCCAATTCTGCCGATACACATATTTCCCCACCAGCACGATTATACCTGATGGCATTGTCGATAAGGTTGCTTACAGCCTGTTTCAAGCTGAAAGCATCTCCCTTGATATTTACCCCCTTCGGCACTTCCAGCAGCCTGAGACTTAAGTCATTATTATTAGCCAGGGTGCCAAATTCGGTAACCACCTCACCCAGGAAGCTGGCTGCGTCTATATCCGAATATTCATCACTCTCCCGTTCGGCTTTGGAAAGCACCAGCAGTTTTTCACTTAACTTACTCATGCGCTCGATGCTCAGCTTCAGTACTTCAACCAGATTTTTGTACTCTTTTATGGTCGGTTTTTCCTCCATCTCAAGTACTTCGATATTGGTCCTGGCGATAGCTATGGGTGTCCTGAGTTCATGAGAGGCATCCTGAATAAACTGGTTCTGGCATTCGAAAGCATCTTCCAGCCGGCCCAGCATTTCATCGAAGGTGTCGGCCAGACGTTTCATTTCGTCATCCGGTCCCTGGTAGGCAATTCTACCCTTCAAATTAGACGTAGAGATATTTCTTGCAAGCATGGTCACCCGGTCAACAGGTTTTAACATCTGCCTGGACAAAAAATAGCCTCCCACGCCACCGACGATAACCAGCCCGCCCAGATTGAGAAGTGAATATCTGCGCAGTTGTTGAACATACCTGTCGGCTGCCAGCCGGGCGACCTCGAGAGGCGGCTGGTTGCTGTCGATAAAACGGCGAGGAAGGTCAACCCTGACCTGCCACATGGCCAGGTTTATACTGGCAATAATAAGAACACCGAATAGTACCAACAAAACTGTATACCATATTGTCAGTTTAAACCCAATGGTGTTATAAAAAGCCGTTTGTTTCATAACATGTATCCTTTGCCTTTGACTGTCGTGATGATGTTTTCACCACCGGCGTCCAGCAGTTTCTTGCGGATGTTTTTGATGTGCACTTTTACAGCCTGGGTAAGCGAGTTGGCATCTTCGCTCCAGACATGCTCCAGTAGTTCTTCCTGGCTCACGATACGCCCGGCATTGCGCATAAGATATTCCACGATGGCAAATTCCTTTACGGTAAACCCAACTGCCACATCCTTGAAATAACCGTTCAGGTTATTGGGGTCGACAACCAAATCCCCGCTCCTGAGTATGGCGTAACGCTGTTCTCCCTTTCGCCTCAGGATGGCACGCAGCCTTGCCAGTAGTTCAGGGAAATAAAAGGGCTTGACCAGGTAATCATCCGCTCCTTCTTCCAAGCCTTTGACGCGGTCATCAGCCCCCGAGCGTGCGGTAAGCATGAGAATACCGGTAGAATCGTTTGCCAGCCTTATTCTCCGGCAGACATCCATGCCGTCGACTTTGGGTAAGTTGAGATCAAGAATCACCAGGTCGTATTGATTGACATCCAGCATGAAGAGCGACTCCTCTCCATCGAAACAAACATCTACCGCGTATCCCTGCTTGCCTAAACCTTTGGCGACAGCCCGGGCCAGGTCCTTCTCATCTTCGACAATCAAAATTCTCATGTATCAGCGCATTATAATACCGATAAAGTAAAGGCTGGGTAAAGACATGGCAAATATAATGATTGATAGCGGAAGTACACCGTCAGGATTGCGCAATTAATACAGGTGGCCCAGCCCGGCAACTACCAGCAAGTGTGCGATGGCAACCGCCACCCTTCTTGGTAAGCAGCTTATTTTGAAACATTGTCTCCTGCCTGTTTACAGTCAGCAGCTGTACCTTGACCCGCCCGGGGCAACTCGACGAAAAAGGTGGCGCCTCTGCCGGGCTCGCTTTCAACCCAGATCCTGCCGTTATGAGCCTTTATTATACCGTGGCATATCGCCAGGCCGAGGCCGGTGCCTTCTCCTTCGGGTTTGGTGGTGAAGAAGGGGTTGAAAAGTTTGCCTGCAGTGCCTTTATCGATTCCGAGGCCGTCATCGGCAACTGTCAATCGGACAAAGCCGTTGAGCCTGCGGGTCGTAACGCTCAGGTTGCCGCCGTTGTGGGCTGTCTTCATCGAGTACTCGGCGTTCAGGATCAGGTTTAGCAGTACCTGCTGGATTTGGGAGGAATCGGCAATCAGGACGCCGGCTCCCGGTTCCAGGCTGCACGTTACCTCGATGTTGGCTGTTATATGGTCATGCTTGCGGAATTCGAGGGTTTTGGTTATCAATTCGTTTAAATCTATAGCCTCCACGGCATGGGCTTGCCTGCGGGCGAAAGTGAGCATATTCCTTACCACTTTGGCGGTCCTTTGGGCTTCCCGGTAAATGATATCGATATCTGCCTTGATTTCATCAGGGAGCTCTCTGTCCCTGACCAGTTCGGCAAAACCCAGTACCCCGGTCAACGGATTATTGATTTCGTGGGCGATACCGGCGGCCAGTTCCCCCAGGGACGCCATGCGGTCGGTGATTATCATCCGTTCCTGCAGCCTTTTGCTCTCGGTAATGTTGCGGAAGATGTGTACCGAAGCAACTACCTTGCGGTTTTCGTCAAATACCGGTGAGGCGGTTATTTCATAAATGGATTCCGTAGACGGTTCGATATATTCCAGAGAACAGGTTTTACCGGTTTTTACCATCTCGAGATGAGGGCATCCGGGTACCGGTTCAGGTGTGCCGTGTACAACCTGGTAGCATGGTTTTCCGGCGATTTGCTCCAATTGCACGCCAAAGGCTTTCTCGCAAGCCTGGTTGCCGCGCAGTATTTTCTGGTTGCGGTCAAGAATAACTATCGGGTCGGTAATCGAATTGAAGGTTTCGGTCCATTCCTTGAGAGCCATTTTCAGGTTGTTCTCGGACATGCGAAGCTTGAGCCCCGCCTCCCGGTAGTTGCCTATAAACCAGCTGGCGATACCGCCGAAGGCAACCATGCCCAGTTCAATCAGGAAAGTGAATGAAGCAATCCGCGTCAGCATCAGCTCAAACGGAAAAAAGTATTTGGCAAAGATAAAGGCACCCATGACGCCGCCAGCCAGCCAGCCGGTGAGGGTTCCGAAGCGCCACGAGGCAGTCATTACCGCGAGGACGAAAGCCAGCCTTTGAACCGGGATAAAAAGATCGTGCCATTGCCCGCCCGACAGGTTGATGCCGTCGAGAATGGCCAGTAAACCAACCAGGCCGACAAGCATAACAACATACCAGAAGAAACGATCCCGCAAGTTGCCGTTCATGTCCTTCTCCAACCGAAAACACCCCGTATTATCTGGTCCGTACTAATAATACACCTGAAACAGTATTGATATAATACTCCAATCGACTTATTATTAACTAATAACCGGTAATTACCATAGCCGGAAACACCCTGTGCGGTTTATAATATGGCAAATGTTAATTTCGGATAAAAATCAAACCATACAAGGTCCGGCTCTGCCGCGCATCCGTGGTACCATTGTGCGCCGGCGTTTGCTCGACCGCCTGCATTCTCACCTGGAATATCACTTTCAGGCGCTGATTGCCCCTGCCGGATACGGCAAGACAACCTTGCTGGCTGATTTTGTCCGGGAACTCGATGCCCCGGTATGCTGGTATACCCTAAATGATGTCGACCGGGATCCGCATAGCCTTTTCGAAGGATTGAAACAGTCCATTCAGGCCGGCTTTCCGGAGTTACCCCTTCCAGATATTTCTGGTTCGGATAAAACCCCGGCGGCTCTATCGGCTGCCCTGGCGCAAGTCATCAGCCGGATACCGGATTATTTCGTCCTGGTTATTGAGGACCTGCATGTTGTCAATCGGTCGCCTTCGGTCGAACTGGTCGATACCATCGCCCACAACTGGGCAGAAACGGGACATCTGTTATTGTCCGCTCGCGCTCTCGAGGGATTTGACCGGATTTGCGACTGGCTGGACCGGCAGCAGGCGGTTCGCCTGACAGGGGCCGACCTCTCGTTTTCCCTCGACGAAGTGAAGCTTATCGCCTTAGAGCGCTGTTCGGTTGCATTGAGTGACACCGATGCCGGGCAACTGGTTGCAAAGACCGGTGGCTGGCCGCTGGGTGTTTCTCTGCTATTGAAATCTGAACGCAATCCCTTGACCATGTCCGTCCCGGCCAGCGAACAACTGTTCGGTTTCTTAAGCCGCCAGGTGCTAAACCGCCAGACCGGTGACATGAAAAAACTCATGCTTGATGTTTCAGTATTCAGCCTGATTGAGCCGGATATAGCTGCCAGGGTGCTGGGAACAGAAGGAATTTGGCAGGGGCTTGGCCGGTTGGTTGAGGCCAACATGTTTATTACTGAGATAAACCCCGGTATATTTCAATTCCACCAGCTTTTCAGGGAGTTTCTGCAGTCCCAACTCAAGGCAAGCCAACCGGAAAGGTTTGACGGGCTGCATGACAAAGCTGCCGCTATTTACGAATCCCAGGCAAGGTATGACCTGGCAATCGAACACTACATAACCGGCGGGAAACCGGAATCTGCTGCCGGCTTGATAAAGAGAATTGGTGAAAAGATTATTAGACTGGGGCGCTGGGCAAGCCTTGCCGGCTGGATAGAACGTTTGCCGGAGCCGCTGCAAACAGGTGATGTCGAAATACAGATGCTGCATGCCCAGTGCCTGGTTCACACCGGCCAACCCAGCCGGGCGGGGCAAATGATTACCCGGCTCCTTATAGACAACGAGCCGGTGCTGGATAAACCTGCCAAAGCCAGAGCCCTGTATATCCGCTCCAGCGCCTGCCGGCTGCTCGGACAGCATTCACTTTCACTGGCTGATGCTCAAACAGGGGCGGCTTTGCTGAACGATGACACTGCCCGGAAAGATCTTCTGGGTGATATTTATGCCCGGATAGGCCACCTCTTTTTCGACAAGGGTGAATTTGCCCGGGCGCTGACCCATTTGAAGAAGGCGAAAGAGTTATTTGACCGGTTGTTCGACCTGGATAAATCATCTTTCGCAAGCAACACCCTGGGAGGGGTATATAAGAACCTGGGTGACCTGGAACAGGCCTCAGTGTATTACGAGTATGCGCGGCAGGGTTTTACCAAAACCGGAAACCATGCCAATCTGTCAATGGTTTTAAGCAATGTCGCCTATGTCCAGCACAAACACGGCATGCAGGAAGCAGTTTTGCAGACGCTCGGCCAGGCCAGACAGAACGCCCGGTCTTCCGGTTACCTGCGCATCGACTCCATCATCGGACTGGCCTATGGAGAAGTCTACCGGGACCTTGGGCAGTATGAGCGGTCCCTTCAGGAGTATAACGAGGCGTTGGACCTTGCCAGGAATTCTCAGGAGAACAATATCGTTGCCTATGCCAAGGCCGGCCTGGGGGAGACATACAGAGCAATGGATGAGCCGGTCAAGGCGGCTTACTGGACCAGGGAAGCACTGGCGCAGGCCAAATCGGAACAACAGCCTTACGAAACGGCGCTGTTCAAGCTGCAGCTCGGCATGGTCTTGCAGGCGCAGGGTAATGATGCCGAGGCGGCTTCCTTGTTGAAAGAAGCCTACAAACAGCTTTTGGTCATCGGCGACCAGGACGGACTGGCCAGGACATGCTTTGCCATTGCCGCTGCCGCCTTCTCCCAAAAGGATTATGAAACTGCCGGGCACTGGCTCGAGGGCATGCTTGGCTACATCGAAAGCCTGGCTTACGATGATTTCGTTGTCATCGAAGGTATGCGCCACCCGTTGCTGGTTCAGTACGCCGCTTCCAAAGATATTGGCGGCCGGTACTTCAACCAGTTGATTGAGCGTATAAAACAAAAGCGGGAACAGTCGAGCCCCCACCAGTTATTTGCCGTCGATCCTGTGCACCTGACCGGGCTTGAGGGGTATGCCTTCAACCAGACCCGGGTTATTTTAGATAAACACGAAATATGCGACAACGCCTGGCGGTCAAACAGGGCCAAGGAACTGTTTTTCTTCCTGCTCGGCAACACCGGCAGGACCGCCGAGGAAATTGCAGCTGAACTATGGCCCGATCTGCCTCCGGCCAAATCCGTCAGCAATTTCCACATAAACCTCTTCCGGGCCCGCCGGGCTACTTCTCCTGGACTTATAGTTCAGGAGAACGGGCGGTATACGATCAGTTCCGAAATAGATTTATGGTACGATGCCAAGGCATTCGAAGACCAGTACAGCCGGATTGCCCGGCTGCCGATCGATAAGCGCATCCAGGCTTCGGAGCAGATTATCGACCTCTACAAAGGGCCATTTATGCCGGGATTTAACAGCGAGTGGGTCAGCCGTAAGCGAGCCGAACTGGAAAACCGGTACCTGAAAATGCTTTTCGAAATGGTCGGTTACTATGCAAAAAACGGCAGGGTAGACCGGGTGGTAACACTGGTGGACAAGGTGCTGGATACCCAACCGGATGAAGACGAGGTGTACTTCCAGGGGATACAGGCTTACCTCGCCATGGGGGAGCCGCTTTCTGCCTATCATCTTTATAAGCGGTATATTTCCAATATCAAAGAACTCAATGCCGAGCCCGAACCACGTATCGAAAAGCTGGTTGAAAACCTGTCTTTCAATTGATATTCGATTAACCGGGCGTTCTGCTAAACGGTGGCTGTCGCTGCCTTTCTATCTGGTAAGAATCTGGTAAGAGTACTTAAGTTATCATTAGACAAATTATCTGTTAAGGAGTTGTCTAATGCGTAACGCCAAGTCCATTCTCAGAACCGTCCTGGTAATCACGGCCGTCACCATCGCTGCAGTCCTGACCGCCGTTCCGGTAGCCGCCTGGCCTGTGGCAACCGGGCCGTAATCGTCGTTCCGGTACGGGGGCTTTGGGAAGCCAGATCAAAGCCCCCGGTACCAGGCCTTTTGAAATAACTGTTGGAAAGAGCCTGCTAAACAAATTGCACCTTAACCCGAAACCTCGCTTGCTGATTGTCGAAGACGAACCCATTATCCGGGAGATGTGTTTGCGCATTCTGGCTCCTAGAGGTTTTGAAATTCACCTTGCCTCCAATGGCCTGGTTGGCATGGAAAAACTGTCGCAGAACAACTTTGACTTGTGTCTGATAGATATCAAGATGCCGCTCATGAGCGGTAAAGAGCTTTACAACTGGCTGGTTGAAAACAACAGCAAGACAGCCGAACATGTCATCTTCACCACCGGTGATACGCTGTCGGAAAGTGTATTGGCGTATATCAACCAAAGCGGCCGCCCGTTTCTGGTTAAACCATTTACTTCAGCTGAACTGGTTGAGGCCGTTAGGAAAAATCTACCGAACAATTGGTAGCTTAAAACAAACATCAGGGTTATTTCGACGTATCGAAAACACTTTTCCAGCAGGATATCCCTAAATAATCAAATATTTTCTTGCCGGCCGCATCAGCACTTTTTCAGTTCAGGTGGAGCATTTTCTTCTTCAACCCATGCTCTTACCATTTCTATATGTAAATCCACGTCTTGTGCCAGCCATCCGTGACCCATCTCTGGTGCAATCCGGCAAGCTGCATTCGGCAATAATGCCGCAAGCTTACGGTTGGATTCAATAGTCTCTTTTGCCTCTTTTTCTCCGGCGACAAACAGGGTCGGAGTTGTTACCTTATCCATTGCCGGGGGTAGCGCCATATCGTTTGCCTGGCAGAAAGCCTTTCGAAATGATACCGGCGATGCTTTTTTCATATCCCTTGAAAAGTTTTTTAAATTGGCCTTTTGTATGCCAATACCCGATGAGACAGCTTTGATAACGATGCCATTGTGGATGAAAGGCGATACCAGCGATACTCCCAGCTTAATAGCCGCCACTCCCTTGATAGGCATAATGCCGGCACCATCCACGATGGCGTGATCAATAACATTGAAATACTTGCTAAGCAACGTGATGGTAACCGAACCACCCAGGGATAATCCAACTACACGGGCTTTTCTATCAGGCAAACTCAGTATCAAGTTGTGGATATAATCCGCCGTTTGGCTCAAAGTGGACCACTCTACATTCAGGCTGTCACCATGACCAGGCAAATCAGGAGCGATGCAGTAATAATTCTGCAGAGCTTTCATGTGAGCTTCCCACATTAAGCCGCTGGACCCTACGCCATGGAGAAATATAATCGCAGGGTTGTTTCTATGCCCGGTTTCATACAGGTGCAGAGAATGGGAAGCATGGTTGAATTGTGGTTTCATCGTGACTCCTCTTTAATCTCCTAAATTGTTAGATTACACAAACCTTTATATCATGCGGTAGCTAGATTTTACGCTGTGAATGACAGCACCGCAACAATTGTCGGCAAAGAGACAATTGGTAATGAAATTCGCCTGAGTTAAGCCATCATTGCATCGAAACGCGTTGATTTCGGCAACCACAGACGGACCCACCTTCGTTTTGGCTTCTACCGGTCCCCCATTATTTTGCCAAACCCGGCCAGGACTATTGGTTTATACCACGATACTGAAATTGGTCATCAAAATTTTGGAAATGTCATAAGAATGTGATATTTCCCCTCTTAATTTTATGACTTTTAAATCGATGGAATTCTATCCTGTAACAATCACTTGCTCATAATAGAAGGGGAAAATGCCAAGGCCTACAAGAATAAGACAGGTATCGGCAATGCCGGGTGTAATTTACTTTAAACCTGCGGGTATACCGGCCAGGTGTCTTGAAGAAGTCAGGCTTTCCCTGGAAGAATTTGAAGCGATGCACCTTAATTATATGGAGAAACTGAAACAGGAACGGTGTGCCGAAGCAATGAAAGTCTCGCGCCCGACCTTTCAGAGAATACTGGCATCAGCACGCATGAAACTAACTGACGCCCTTTTTAATGGAAAAGCGATTAGAATTGAAGGTGGCCATTTCAACATTTTACCCGCGCGATTCAGTTGTGAAAATGGGCATGAATGGGAGATACCGGCTGAATTACTGGTCAAGTCAGTTCCAGCCTCATGCCCTGTTTGCAGCAGTCCCGTTATAAGGCAGTTATCACCTGCCGGCAGCACCTGTCCCTGCCAGAAACAAACAGCCTGTTGCCGCCGGTGTTCGCGTGCAGAAAGTTATCACATAAAACCTTAAGAAAGGGGGCTTGGATGAAATCCGGAAATACAAATGTAAAACGTGCTGTGTATTCGATTGTTGCCGCAGCATTCCTGTCAGTCTTGGTTTTTGGATCCGGCCTTTACGCGAAGAGCACTCTGAATCCTACCGAACTCTCGCATTTTTTCGTGCCGTTTCCAGCCGGCATGGTTATGAAACCAATGACGGTCGATAATCCAGCCGGGGGCAGTATTTTTGTACGCCCTATCGTTATCAATGTCGATCAGCGGGGAATACTCAAAAGGCTGTTTAATCCCGGCGTCGAAGGGCTTTCGACCCACTGGTTGGACAATATCGACACCGTACCCCATAGAATCGGTATGAAGTTCACAAATATAAACGTGGAAGTGGAGTGGGATGTTCATGCCGGAATACCGTGGGACCCTGAAACCAGGACTTTCGAAGTGCCGATTGGACCTGGAGAACGTGTGCCGGACTTGGGTGTGGACTGGCTTTTCTTTTTCCCTCCCGAGGTTATGGCGCAGGACGTATGGTATGACGGCAGTCTGATAGTTTATGACGCAGATACGGATGAAACTTTGACTACAATCCCCATAAAGTTTCAGAAAAGCACTGCAGCCTCAGATTCAGGTCGTCCCAAGTCAAGTTATTGAGGCGTAAGATTAAAAGGAGAGTTTGATGGAATTCTTAGCGGCTATAAAAAGACACAAATGGCGCTACCTGGCTTTTCTGGGTGGTTTCGCCCTCTTTGTGTATCCTTCTGCGTTACTCATAAGAGCGGCCTTTTTCCTGCAGGGCAGTACTGCCATGCCCGATTTGCATAAAACCTGTTTCAGGATGCCATTCGATTGGCTGGCTACCGGCAACTTTGCCACTTTTGAAGACCGTTTTCTTCTGATTGGTTTCCTGGGCGCTGTTCTCGGCACTTCCTTTCTATTTGGGCCTCTATTCTGCGGATGGTTATGCCCCGTCGGTTCATTCACCGAGATGGCGAACAAACCTGTTCCGCGAAAAATGAAGATTGACCTGACGCGAAAAATAAATCCGGCGGCATTGAGATATGGTTTTCTGGCATCCTTCGTTCTTGTTTCTGCCCTGGCGGCTTTTGCGCCTTCGCTTGGTTTGGCAGGAATATGCTGCCGTTACTGCGCGTCGAGCCAGTTGCAGAATCTTGTCAACGGGATATTCAACCCCAGCGCGTTGAGTTACTGGCATTCCGGCGGGATTATGGTAATCGGTGGCTGGCTTCTCATTGGTGGCATCTTCTGGAAGGGTGGACGAGGCTGGTGCCTTTATGGATGCCCTCTTGGAGCTGTATCAAACGCATTACATACCATTGGTTCCAGGCTGGGATTTACCTATAAAGTGAAGCACGTTTCAACTAACTGCGTGCAGTGCGGCAAATGCGAGCAAGCCTGCCCGTCCTGGTCGATCACCAGGAAAGAGAAGGAGGTAAACATTAACCGCAGTACCTGCACTACCTGCCTCGAATGCGTTAAGGTGTGTGGACAGAAATGCTTGACATATGCGAGAGGAAAACTCCATGCAAATTAGAAATATAAGGGACCGGATGAAGCATAAATTTTTAACCGTAATCCTTTTTGCATATGGCCTTGTTGTTGGCACAAGTGCACCTTTGCTCCTGACCCGTTGTGCCTCGGCTGGATCCGGCTGCTCAAACTGCGCTGGATTTTGCGGGCTGGCTCTGGGGATTGTGCCTCTGGTTATCTTTGTTACGACGAAATCCAGGGTTGTGCATGCTGCCAGGCAGGCACTCTCCTCGATTCGCAGGACCCGAAACCGGAGCCAGGAGGTGAAAGTAGATGGATAAGAAAACAGTTACGGCGAATGGAGTTTTCGCGTTATACACAGTCATATTCAAGGCTTTAATACCGTTGACACTATTGATAATGACTGCCCTTGCATCATGCGTGGGAACAAGTACCGGAGATAGTGTCTTTCTGGAGTTCGCGCCCGGAAGCCATCCTGCAAACGGCGATGATATCGCCGGATTCGATGCCGAGGGTAGTATTGTCCTGAGATGCGCTTCAATAGTACAAGATGAGAACGGCATGGTAATCTCTACATCGAAGTCGATGAATATGAAAGCTAATACGCTGATTTTTGTGCCACCCGCCGGGATTGGCAGCTCAGATACTGGTGTCCGGATAGCCTCGGCCCCGATCAGCGGCGAGGAATATGAATACGATATGACCAGGGCAACGTTCTATACTATTACCATTTCGTCGGTATCGGTGGTATCAGACAACTACGGAATTCCATTTGTGGATTGGCAAAACGGGGTATACAGCAACTCAGAGCGATTCCCGTGTTGCGAGTGATGTTGTATGAAAAGGATGCACGATCGGCAGAAGTTCCCGGTTGACTACTTCTTAAGATAGGAATCGATAATCATAAATACGATGCCAACGAGGATGACAATAAAACCATACCACTGTGGCGTTACCAGGTAAACCATCAGGAAGCCGGCTATTATTGTCAGGAAGCCGAGGATGCGAACGAAGTAATGGGTGATAACATTCAGCACGTCATGTACCACAGCGCACCTCCATTACATAACCACCCCGGATTATATGTCCGGTGAATAGAGGTGTCAATACTCCGGCAGCCGGCGGGCTCTGACAAATTGTACCCGCAAGGCCCCCGGATATCCTGCCCGGGCATTACTGGACTATGAAAGTACCGGTCATCTGTGCAGGGTGAGGGTCGCACCGGAAGAAATACGAACCCGGCTCGGCCGGGGCATCGAAAGTATAAGTTATGGTTGCCAGCCCGTTTATTATCTGCCCGACGAAGATCGACTGCTGGGCGGAGGAATCCTCGTATAAGGCAAAATTGTGCGCCACTCCAGCGTCCTTGTTGTCGAAATTTATCTTGACCTCTGCACCGGCAGGGACCGTAATCGTTTGTAAATCGAACGCAATATTCGAAGCTGTAAGATCAACCGTTACGTCCTGGTTGCCGGATCCGTTCGATGGTGAGCAGGCAGGGAACAAGACGGATAATATAAATATGAAAAGGATAAGCGCGAATAATTGTTTCATCTCTGGCGACTCCTTCGACATTGAGCATTTATTACCTGTTTTATGCTTCGGGTTTACTGCAACTGCCGGATGATTTCCTCCGACCCCATCCATGCCAGCGCCTGGATATTCTCGGTAGGGTTGAAGCCGGAACCGGTTACATGCACCGAACCGCTGAAAATATACAGGTTCGGCACCTCATGGCAGCGGCCGTATTTATCGACAACCGATGCCTGGGGGTCGTTTCCCATGCGGGTGCCTCCCTGGGCATGCGTCGAAGCCCTGGCGGCGCCAGGGGTCGGTTTCCAGATGCTGGTTGCACCCATTTCCTGCAGCAGTTCTTCGGCCTTGTCCTGCATGAAGGCATACATCAGCCTCTCGTTTTCATAGATATCGAAGGTAATGCGTATAACCGGTAATCCAAGGTCGTCTTTCACCTCGGGATCGAGATCCAGAAAGTTGGCTTCGTAGGGCAATACTTCGGCGCTGCCTGCCGAACTCAATCCACCGATATGGTTGAAATTGTTTCGCAGGAATTCCTTGTACTGGCTTCCCCAGGTTGGTGTCCCGGGAGGAAGAATGCCTGAGCCGGCAATCGGTAAGAGTTGATTGCGGGCGCATATATAGGTACCGCGGATAAAACCCAGGCCGGAATGGTCGAAATTATCGGCATTGAAATCATCGACGTTGATTGCCTGGCCCTGGGGGCCGCAGAACAGGTTGAGCCTGCGTGGAAATATTCCATTGACTCCCCAGTGGCCGTGACCGAAATAATACTTTCCTACCATGCCGTTGTTGTTGGAGAGGCCGTTGGGAAACAGCTGGGATTTGGATAAAAGCAGCAGCCGCACGTTCTCATAAGTATAAGCCGCCAGGATGAAGATGGAGGCTTCCTGTTCCTGCACAACGCCATCGGCATCCATATATGTCACGCTCTCGACATTTCCGTTCGAGTTGGCATTCAGGTGCAGTACCCTGCTGAGAGGGCGCAAATCGAAGTTGCCGGTAGCGACGGCTTTGGGTATGGTCGATACGTGCGTGCTCGCCTTGGCGTCAATATGGCATCCGAAGCTGCAGCACCAGCCGCAGAAAGTGCAGCCCGGACGGTTGTCGTAGCTCTGGGAAAGAATGCCGGCTGCCCCCGGGAAAGGGTGGTATCCCTTGCTGAGAGCGGCGTTTTCAAACAAGCCGCCCAGACAGAAGCCGGGCAGCGGTGGCAAGGGATATTCCCGCTGGCGGGACCCTTCGAACGGGTTGCCGCCTTCGATGATCTGCCCCATGAGGTTGCCGGCTTTCCCCGATACACCGGTGGCATATTCCACCTTGTCGTAATAAGGCTCCAACTCTTCGTAGGTAACCGGCCAGTCCTGTACGTTGGTTCCCTCCGGCAGGGCGCTTTCCCCATAACGGGCAATAGTGTTGGAGCGCACCTTGAAATCATCCGGATGGAGCCGCCAGGATTGAGCGCACCAGTGGATGGTAGTTCCGCCGACGGCGTTCATCATGGGGTGGATCGAACCGGCCCTAACCGCATCCGTATTTGCATTCGGGCGCCATGTAGGAATCTCTTTGTTGGCTTTGGTATCCCCCATGCTGTTGCGTACTGCACGGGAGGAAAGTTCGTTCATGGGGAAATCTTCTTTTGTCAGAACCGGCCCGGCTTCCAGCCCGACTACATCCAGGCCTGCATTGGCAAGTACATAGGCTGCGATGCCGCCGGTACCTCCCACCCCGATTATGCATACATCTGCTTTTGGAAAAGCCATATTAACCTCCTAAGTGGGATGCTGCTGGTAATACTCTTTGACTCCCATGTATTCCTTGCTGAAGTCGACATCGCATGCCTGTTCGGCGACGCTGCGGCTGAATACGATACCGGGATGGCCCAGCAGTTTCCACCCGGTCTTGTTCCAGTTTCCGCCGAAAACAGGGTCGCCAAACATACCCTGCCGGGTATGAGTACGCAGAGCGGCAAAAAAGCCGCCGGGGTTGGATAGATACTGACCTGCTTCCTGCGTACTTTGGTTCATGTTCGTTAAGATATCGTCCTGCTGCAAGATGGAGAGTTCGACAAACCCGGCGCCGTATTTCGAATTGGCGTATTCTTCAACCCCGTCTATCCCCCGGGTGTAATCCGCCTGCAGATGCCTGTCATAGCCATATACAGCCCTGTCTATGAATATTACAGCGCCTGCTTCCCTGGCGCCGGGATCTTCGGATGTCCCCGGTATAATTCTGGCTGTTATTGCGTCCACCACGGCCGCCTGGCGGGGGTTGAAAAACTGTAAAGCATCGTATATTGAAGGTACTTCCGGCTGGGGAGGTTGCGTGACGGTGGTTGTGACGGTACCCCCGGTGCAGGCTGAAAGGACCGCAGCGCCGCTCAGGGTTGCGCCCGCCTTTATAAAATCACGCCGGGAAATCAGTTTGCCGCTGTCTTTTGGCATATCTTACCTCCTGATTATGATTGAACTCCGGGCTGTACCAGCCCGGCATCCATGTCAGGTCCGGGTATCTTAAGAATATGCATAAAGTTAACGCCCGGGGCATACAAAAGTCATAAAATTTCGACGAAATAAGTATCAAAGGTATAACATTTTCATTTGAGAGCAACTTTTCTCCGCAGCCACCCGCAGGTTGCGCGGCCGGAGGTTTATGGGTGGAGCGTCAGGGCCATACTGAGGAATACCAGTCCGAGGTAAACAATGGTAAAGATGTAGAACCAGCGTGTCACGGTATATCCACCGCGCCGCAGCACAAGCCAAGACCCGGCAAGGAAGGCTCCACCCAGAACAGCCGCCACTGCTGCGTATATAGTACGGTTGGGGAATACACCCGCATAGTTCCAGGTTACGGCGGCCAGAGGCAGGAAGGATAACATCACTGTAAGCGCCGTCCAGCCAAAAATGAATCCGCGCGTGACTTGTTCGCCGCGCACGACCGGCAGCATCGGCACACCGGCACGGGCATACTCATCTCGACGCAGCAGCGCCAGCGCCCAGAAATGGGGAGGTGTCCATGCCAGGATAATGGTTGCCAGCACCCATGCCATCGGCTCCAGCCGGCCGGCAGCCGCCGCCCAGCCTACCAGCGGCGGCAAAGCACCGGCTACTCCCCCGATTACGATGTTGTGTATGGTGCGCCGCTTGAGCCACCAGGTATATACCACAACATAATAGACCAGGCCGGTGAAACTCAGCAGCGCTGCCAGCGCATTGGCTCCCCGCCACAGAATGAAAAATGACGTCAGTGCCAGAATTATGCCAAAAACCAGTACCTGTCTAGGGAGCAACCGCCCGGCAGGTATGGCACGCCGGCAGGTGCGGGCCATACGGCTATCGATATCACGATCGAGGTAACAGTTGATCGCCCCGGCGCCGCCGGCTGAGAGGTAGCCGCCCAGCACTGTCCATCCTGCAACTATCCAGTTCAGTTCCGGCCCGGCAGCCAGCCACATCGCAACAACGGTGGTCAGCAGGAGCAGAATTACCACGCGCGGTTTGGTCAGACCGGCATAATCGCGCCAGGTTGCGTGGTGCATCTCAGCATGCGTGATACGGCTCATGGACTCCTTTTCGACAGGTTGGAGCACGGATTTCAATCCGGCAGGCCCGGTACCGGTAGAGGGAGGCCTTCTCCGGTAAAACCCCGTATGGAAACCTGTCCGTGGCTGCCGGTATGCAGCGTGAAGAGGTAGGCCCCGATGTTGCGCGCCGCGGTTTCGCTCACCCCCATCTGCGGCATGGCGGTACCTGGTTCAATCGCCTGCGGGTTCATCAGCCATTCAATGAGGTTATCGGGATTGTTGATCAGTGAACCGGCTATGTATGACCGGGAAGCCCAGAAGTGCAGCGGCGGGCCGACGATACCATTGGCCTGATGGACGCCGGGGATGGTGTGGCAGGAACTGCACCCGTAGTCGTCCATGGCCTGAATACCCTGCTTTGCTTCCTCCCCGATGCGGGCACAACTGCAGGTAGCCGCAGCCGTCAGTAGGGCTAATGCAAGCATAATTAGATCGTATCTGGTTGTTGCCGTTGCCTTTTTCATTATCTCTTTTCTTCCATTATCTTGATTCCCCGGCAGGTGTTTTCTGCTATATAGCCGGCCGGTTCAAGCCGGTGAACAGGGGTCGATGAAAAATAAGGGGATTGTCCCCAGGATTATTGCCAGCAGGAAAATGCCGCTGAAAAGCAATCCGGCAAACACCATAAAGCCGGTCCGGCTGCCCTCCATGCGTTCCAGCACGCTTTCGCGCTCGGCCCGGTCCAACCTGCGCCAGAGCAGCCATGCCGTCCAGCCGGCAAATACCGTAACGGCGCCAAGCACGGCCGAGCCACCTATCATCAGCCCCCGTCCGCCTGCTGTGCAAGTCCATGGCACCAGGATGTAGGTCACAACCAGGTGGATGAACCAGGCCGTTCCCGGCGCCAGCACGGCAAACCACAGATTCTTCCCCACCGGTTCAGCAGCCGGTCTCTTTGAGTCTGTCATCCGCCCCCTTCAATTTAAAAAATGTAGTGTGACAGGTACAGAGTGAAATAAAGCGGCAGCCAGATAATAACGACGAAATGCCAGTACATACCGTTGGTTTGGATTCCTACCGTACGCCGTTGGTTGAAATGGCCGCGTGCAGCGGCAGCCAGAACCACTATCGTTTTGAGTACCAGGGCAATCACGTGTGACAGATGGAAGCCCATTATAAAAAAGACAACCGAGCCGTAGGCATTTGTACTCCAGCTGTACCCTGTATGGGAGTACTCGTAAATCTTGAGGCCTAAAAATACCGCAATTATAATCAACCCTGCTATCAGCCCGATCAGCAAGGAGCGCAGGTCTCCCTTGCGTCCGCGGTGGTCAGCCCAGTAGGCCGGGATACTGCTTGCCAGCAGCAGTACCGTGCCGGCGGTAGGCAGCAGCAGGTCCGGGCGCTGAATACCACCCAGGGGCCATTCCGGCGAAGATGCACGCAGGTAGAAGAAAGAGGTGATGAGCGCAGCAAACAGGGTGGCTTCGATAACGATAAGGCCTACCCATCCCAGCCACAACGGTGCACGGCGGTCGTTCAGATTGACCGGCAGGTCCAGAGCCTGCAGAATACTCCCCTCGTGTCTCATGGCTAAAGCCCCTTCCGGCGCTGTTTCCCCGGCCAGTTCCAGCCGACCAGCGCGATAAAACTCATTACCGCCCCGATGGGTACGAATACAAGATCGATCAGCGAACCCATGAATACCGTACCTACGCTGGCTGCAAGCGCCAGAGGCCAGATCGAGGGCCGGGCGACGGCGAGGCGCTGCTCGGGAACGGCGTCCAGTGCTGTTGTCCCCAGTGTTTCACGATGGTCCGTGCCTGTCTGGTACCCGCGCGTGCTCTCGTCATCGTGGCTGCCGGCATCCCATAAGGGGTTGGAGCTGTCAACCACCGGAATATACAAGAAATTGTAGGCCGGCGGCGGCGAACTGGTTGACCACTCGAGGGTCGGCGCGTTCCACGGGTTGTCGCCCGCCGCAGCCCCGCGGCGCAGGCTGGCTATTACGTTCCAAAGTGTTACAGCCAGACCCGCCGCCAGAATCAGCGCACCCGCGAGCATGATTTGCATGGGCAGGTCAAACCCCTGGTCAGCCAGGTAGGTATGTAGACGGCGCGGCATACCCAGCAGGCCGGTATAATGCAGGGTGAAAAAGGCAATATTGAAACCGGTGAAGGACAGCCAGAAACTCCATTTTCCAAGTTTTTCGTTCATCATGCGCCCGGTAATTTTAGGGAACCAGTAGTACAGCCCGCCGATTATCGGGAAAACCGCTCCACCCACCAGGACGTAGTGAAAATGCGCCGTCACGAAGTGGGTATCGTGCACCTGCCAGTTCCAGGGAATGGCGGCCAGCATCGGGCCGGTCAAACCGCCGATGGTAAACAGCACGATGGACCCGGTAGCCCACAGCATGGGTGTGCGCCACTCGACCCGCTCGCTGTCCCAGATCGTGCCTATCCAGGCAAACACCTGTGCGCCGCTGGGCAGGGCTATGGCCATGCTGGCTGCGGCAAACAGGCTCATACCCAGGATAGAGGCATCGGCGGAAAACATGTGGTGTACCCACAGACCAAAGCTCAGTACGCCGATTATTACCATCGAAACAGCCACGATCAGGTAACCGACAATTGGCCGCCGGGAAAAGGTGGGGATGATGGTCGAGACCATACCGAAGGCAGGCACGGCGATGATATATACTTCGGGATGGCCGAACCACCAGAACAGATGCTGCCAGAGCAATGGATTGCCTCCCATGGCTACGTTGAAGAAGTGAGAGCCGATCATGCGGTCGGCAGCCAGAAAGATACTGGTAAGCACCAGCGGCGGAAAGGCGAATATAATCATGAACGACATCACCAGCACAGCCCAGACAAACAGCGGCATGCGGCTGAGGCTCATGCCCGGTGCGCGTACCTTGAAAATGGTTATGACGAGTTCTACGGCAGCCACCAGCGCGGCGATTTCCATAAAGCTTATTGCCGTGGTGTAAATATCGATGTTTATACCCGGCGAATAATCCGGCCCGGCCAGCGGCACGTAATTGAACCATCCGGCATCCGGCGCACTGCCGAGAAAGAGGCTGCCCCAGACTACTATGCCCCCCAGGAGAAATACAAAATACCCGAAGGTGTTAAGCCGTGGAAATACCAGGTCCCGGGAACCGAGCATCAGCGGCACCAGGTAAATAGCGATGCCTTCCACCACCGGTACGGCAAAGAGGAACATCATGGTTGTGCCGTGCATGGTAAAGAACTGGTTATAGGTTTCGTGCGTCATCAGGTTATTGTTATCACCCGAGAGCTGCAGCACCATCATCAGTGCCAGCACGCCGGCCAGGATAAAGAAGATAAATGCCGTTACGATATAGCGCACGCCGATGACGCGATGATTTACGGCGGTGATAGAAGCAAGGCCCCGGGGGATCTGCCAGACCTTTTGCAGCCTTTCTTCGTAACTCGGGTCGTTCATTCTGTCTGCTTTCCTCAGCTTAAACTCTCCAGGTAACCGGTTATGGCCAGCAGTTCATCCGGCTGGAGGGCCATCGGCGGCATCAGGTTTCCCGGTTTGAACTGCTGGGAATCGATAATCCACGCCGAAAGATTGCCGGTTACGTTGCTCAGGGTGCCTGCAGCCAGGGCACTGCGAGAACCGAGATGCGTCAGATCCGGGCCGAGCGTTCCCGAAGCTTCAGTGCCGCGAACAGTATGGCAGGACCCGCAACCGGCGCCGGAGAAGTGCTGTTGCCCGTCGAAGTTTCCGTCGCCTTCTTCAAGGAGGCGAGCCGGCAGGCGTTGCTGCTCCAGCCACGACAAGAAATCTTCCGGCTCATGAGCGATAACCAGAAAGTGCATCCTGGCATGTTGAGCGCCGCAAAATTCAGCGCACTGCCCGTGGTAGACACCCGGCTGGTCGGCTTGAATCCAGAACCTGTCAGAACTTCCCGGTATCATGTCGCGCTTGCCGTGCAGTTCGGGTACCCAGAAACTGTGGATAACGTTATCGGAGCTGAGTTCAAGCGCCACCGGTTCGCCGGCCGGGATGTGTATTTCATTGGCAGTAAAAACAGGCTCTTCGCCGCCTGAATAGCCGATTCTCCACCACCAGAGTTTGCCCTCCACGCCGATACTTAACTCGGCCCTCTTGACCGGTTCGGTCACATCGACAAGGGTGGCTATCATAAAGGACATCAGTGCCAGCATGGCAACGGCTGGCAGGATGGCGCCGCCCCAGATAATCATTTGGATGCCATGGTTGCGAGGGTGCCGGCCGTTATTGCGGTTATGCCGCCGGATGGCAAGCAGGAGCAAAATAACTACAGCAAGAAAAAAGGGCAGAGCCAGCAGCAACTGAAACCACCACAGGTCGGCGATGCGTTCTGCCGCCGGCCCTTTGGGCTGGAGAGAGAGAACCTCCGCACAACCTCCCAGGCCCGGTACTGCCAGTGAAACCACCAGCAGCGCCCAGTAATATCGCCATCTGTTTATCCTGTGACTCACCTGTACCAGCCTCCTCTTGCCTTACCGGGTAGAGAATGTCTGCCAGCCGATTGGATGCATGCGTCACATTCAAGCAGTTGTTATTTCATACACTTTAACGTTACAGCCGGGGCAATTATAGCACAGGCTTTACCGCAAAAAGAATACATACTGCACCTGGTGCACCGGATTAATTTGAAACAACATATACCGTTCAACTCGTATTTGACCCGGCAGGTTGACTAAAAAGCTCCGCTGGTGTCAAACATCCGCAGCCGGTGGAAACCAGTGGCGCGTTTTGTTGGCAAACGCCACCAGGGTGAGCATTACCGGTACTTCGACAAGTACGCCTACCACCGTTGCCAGGGCGGCTGCCGAGGCGATACCGAAAACCGAAATAGCCACGGCAACAGCAAGCTCGAAGAAGTTGGAAGCGGCGATCATTCCGGCGGGAGCAGCAACGTCGTGGCTCAATTTCCAGGCTTTTGCCCAAGTGTAGGCGATTGAGAAGATCAAGAACGTCTGCAGGGTCAGCGGCACGGCAATCAGCAGGATGTGCAGCGGGTTGCGGATAATTACCTCCCCCTGAAATGAAAATATGATTACCAGGGTGAGCAGCAGCCCGGCTACGGTTACGTTGCCGAATCTGGGAATAAATCTGTTTTCGAAATAATCCTTGCCGCATTTCCCGGTAACATAAATCCGGGTTAACCAGCCGCCGGCAAGCGGGATTACAACGAAAAGCACAACCGATAAAAACAGGGTCATCCAGGGCACGGCAATATCACCGACTCCCAGCAGCAGTACTACAATCGGCGTGAAAGCTACCAGGATAATGAGATCGTTGGTGGCTACCTGCACCAGTGTATAAGCCGCATTGCCCCTGGTCAGGTAGCTCCATACGAACACCATGGCGGTACATGGAGCCGCGCCCAGCAGGACAGCTCCGGCGAGGTATTCGCGTGCCAGGTCATCGGGTATGAGGGCTTTGAATACTACCAGGAAGAACAGGCTGGCGATTCCAAACATGGTAAAAGGTTTTATGAGCCAGTTGACTGTCCATGTCAGCACCAGTCCTTTCGGGTTTTTACCGGCATTTACGATGCTGGCAAAATCGACCTTGAGCATCATGGGGTAAATCATTAACCAGATCAACACCGCTACGGGAATGGATACGCCGGCATATTCGAAACGGTTGAGAAACCGGGGAACCTGCGGCAGTAACTGGCCGATCAATATTCCGGCTGCCATGCAAAGAACCACCCAGAGGGAAAGCAGTTTATCGAATAAACTGATTTTCCGGATACCGGCCATCAACGGCAATCCCATTGTTCGAATTTTGTAATCATACAGCCATTACCGATCAAGAACTGGCGCAGGGCTGAAGGCACCGGCTTTAATATGCACAAATGCGCTTATACGCATTTAATATACTTGTCCGGTCAGGGGTTGTCAACAGTATCCGGGGTGCAGGGGGTCTGTTCTAACGCCTGGAGGGCTCCGGCCTGAAGTTTATGTATCCCTGTTCGGCAAGATACCTCAGCGAATCGATGCAGGTTGGCTCTATCCTGGAAGCCGGAGAATCGTATTGCCTGCTCATCCCGGCGGCAATCTGCTTGATGCTGTTTTTCCCGTTGCACAAGCCGAGCACATCCATCTCCAGCGGGCTGATGGAGATAAGCTTTCCGGAAACCGGGTCGGATACCACGCAGGTCCGGGCCGGGCAGGCGGCTGCCGTTGAATTTTTGGAAATCTTATTTACGATGATGTCAATAATGTCGAACCGGAGCGGCTCAAACAATACATGTGGCCGGAGAACCGGAACTGATTTTCGGGTAAACCGGTTGACCGCCGGGGCGGCGCCGGCTGACTTTTTGGCCAGCTTCTTCAACCAGGGATCGCTATCATGATAATAGGATAAATACAGAAGAATATCCTCATAGTAGAGTTTCATTCTATCCGGGTAAGGAAACCCGGCGGTGATTTTTTCACGGTAGTTGTCGGCCAGGAGCCTGGCCTGTTCGGATGATAAACCGGAGGAAACGGTATAGGCGTAGTCCAGATTGAAATCACCGGCCGGGTCTGCATCGATGCGGGCAATTCCAAAATGCCCGGGGTTGTTCATTGCCGCCGAGCCCTTGTTGAGGATGAAACTGGTAACTCCGAAAGAATGAATGTAGTCCCGGTTGGATATCAGGAACTCGGCTGTCTCACCGGCTTCGGCTTCGGTTTCGGTAGGGAAACCGAAAAACACGTATACATGGTTCCACAGGCCGGCCCGGGCGGTATTCTGCAGCACCTCGCGGGCCGAGTGCCGGGTCGTGCCTTTTTGCATGTGCTCTAGGACCCGGTCGCAGCCCGATTCCAGGCCCAGGTGAAGCACCCTGAACCCCGCCCGGTACATCTGCGAACACAGTTCGGAGGTGAACTGCCGCTCCAGCCGGATATTGGTGGAGCATCTTACGTCCAGCCGGCGGTTTAAGATTTCATCCGTTATTTGTTTCATGGCGCTGGGGGATATTGCCTCATCCGAGAAAGCAAAATGCCGCACCCGGTGTTTCTCGGACAGCTGGCGCATGTCATCGACGACCTTGACCGGATCCCGCTTCTGGTAGCTCCACCGGTAGGATTCATTGTGCGAACAAAAAGCGCACTTACCCCAGTAACAGCCTCTGGAGGTAAGCAGCGGCAGTACCGGTTCGGGGCTCAGGTACTGTTCAAGCGGCAGTCCGTCAAAGCACGGGGTTGGCAGGGTGTCGATATCATCGGCCGGCAATACCGCACTGGAACGGATTTTACCCCGGTCATGATAGATGAGGTTGGGTACGCTCTCGAGCGGGCGGTCCCGGGCGATGGCATCGACCAGTTCCAGCAGCGGACGTTCCCCCTGGAAGACTATGGCGCTGTCGAAGAAGCCGGTGAACAGTTCCTGGTGGCCGGAGAGTACCCAGGAGAGCTGGGTTACGGTATAACCGCCGATAGTTACATGAACCTGCGGGTTTTTTGACTTGATAAGGTGTGAAAGAGTCAAACCGGGAACCAGCTGGCGCTCCCCTGAAATTGAAATGCCGATGACATCCGGGTTGGTCCCGGTTATGAAAGGCAGCAGATATTGTTGGTAAAGGCCGATAAACGGGTTTTCATCCGGGCTTTGAACCAGGGCTTTTATTTCGGGGAACGTCCTTTTAAGCTGCATGTTAACCGGGGAGACAAGGTCTCCCCCGGCTGGAAAACAATCGACTGAAATAAGGGTTTGCGCCTGGATGATAATGTTTTTGGCATCAAGATAGCTTTGCAGATCATAGAATCTATTTTTGCTTCTCAGGATGGATTTGGCACCTTCGACTTTGCCGGCGATGTAATCGATGTTCGACCTGGCTTTGAAAAGCGAATAATACAACTGCTGTTCCATACCGGCAGAGAGCTTGTCTTGTGCATCCAGTGCCCTGAATTTTTTTTCGATTCTTTCGGCGGCAGTTTTGAGGTAGTGTTCCGACACAAGCAGATCGTAGGCTTCTATATTGAAATCCTTCTGGACGACATCGATATCGCTGGCTTTGAGATAAGCAGTCAGCGAAGGCAGGCTGAGATATGGCCGGTGGACAGCCCATAACGGTGGGAAAATAAGAAGCACTTTCATAAACGCAGCCTGATTTCTCCAGGGAACTATTATTGTGACCGGGCGGGTGTTATTGAACCCAAGCAATACTATATTACCTCCCGGAGGCTGTCAAGCCTGGTGCCGGGAGCCTGGGTGCTTTCTGATAACTGTTCTTAAATGGTATAATTCTGACTTAACCTGGTCAATTATTGAAAAAGGATGGCTTGCATTATGAAAATAGTTACCGATAGCGGGGTCGACATGTCATTGTCTCCCGTGGAGCTGGAACAATTGAACATCAATGTCGTTCCTCTGAAGGTCACTCTGGAAGGCAAGACTTACCGGGAGGGAATAGATATCGCCAAGGAGGATTTTTACCGCCTGCTCGAAGGGAGCAGGGAACTGCCGAAAACCTCTCAGCCTTCACCCGGAGAATTTGCTGAACTCTATCAGAAGCTGGCCGGGCAAGACCCGGATATTATTTCGATACACATGTCCAGCGGCCTGAGCGGTACATACCAGTCTGCCGTACTGGCTTCGCAAATGGTTCCGGAAGCCAGGATTACCCATATTGACACCAAAACCCTTTCCGCTCCCTCCGGCTGGCAGGTAGAAGCAGCCGCCCGGGCTGCCAGGGCAGGCTGGGCCCTGGAAAAAATCCTCGAACTGGTCAAAGGCATCGGCCAGGCAACGGAAACCATGTTTACCCTGGACGAACTCAAGTACCTGATTCACGGCGGGCGTATCAGCCATATGAAAGGCCTGGTAGCCTCGGTGCTGAATATCAAGCCTGTAATCGGGGTGGAAAAAGAACGCGGCACTTACGTGCAACTGGCATTTGTGCGCACCTTTAAAAAAGCTGTCAAAGGCATAATCGATATTATAGAGAAAAAACATGCCCCCGGCACCGAACTCCGGGTTCAGATAGTCCATGCTCAAAATCCGGAGGGCGCGCATCTTTTAAAGGAGATGATAGCCGAAAGGTTCAAGTGTACCTTCCTGCCGCAAGTAGCCATGTCGCTGGTGCTCGGTGCTCATACCGGCCGCAGTATGATCGGGCTGGCGTGTGCCGATGCGGGGGCTTTTAACGCCGTACCGGCCTGATCGATAACCGTCATGATTCAAGCCAGCCGGGTTACCAGACTTAACCAGGTTGAAAAAAGGGACGGCCGGTTCATTCTCTACTGGATGCAGGCTTCCCAGCGAACCCGCTGCAACCATGCGCTGGAATATGCAATCCGGCAGGCAAATGCTGACAATCTGCCCGTTGTTGTCTATTTCGGGCTCTTTGACGGGTATCCTGACGCCAATCTGCGCCATTACCGCTTTATGCTCGAAGGGCTTGGTGAAGTCCGGGACGCACTGGAAAAACGGGGCATACGAATGGTTATCCGGCGCGAATCACCGGACACAGGCGTAGTCAAGCTGGCTGAACAGGCTGCTTTACTGGTTTGCGACCGGGGTTATTTACGATTACAAAGGCAGTGGCGGGAAGAAGCAGCTCGAAAGGCCGAATGCCCCTGCATCCAGGTGGAAAGCGATGCGGTGGTTCCGGTTGAACAGGCTTCCGGAAAAGAAGAATACTCCGCGGCAACACTCAGGCCCAGGATTTACCGGCAGCTGGCCGGCCACCTGGTGGCGCTGGAGGAGCGCCCTGTTGCCGTTCCATCCCTCGAACTCGAACTCGAATTCGACTCTATCGATGTAAGCGATATCGATAGAGTGCTTGAAAGTCTTCCTGTTGACCGAAGCGTCGGTGCGGTCAACACATTCTCAGGCGGACAAAGCCGGGCTGAGGCACTGCTGGACGGCTTTTTGGATGGCAGGCTGGACCGGTACCCGGAATTGAGAAACGATCCCAATGCAGGCGGCCTTTCCGGAATGAGCCCGTATCTGCACTTCGGCCAGATTTCCCCCCTGCATATAGCGCTGCAGTCAGCCGGAACGGGCAGCGCCGGAGTGGAAAGCTACCTCGAGGAGCTGGTTATCCGGCGGGAACTGGCATTGAATTACGTATTCTACAATCTGCAGTATGATTCATTCGAAGGCCTGCCTGCCTGGGCAAAAAACAGTCTGCTGAGCCATCAGGCCGACCCCAGACAGTACCTGTATTCGCTGGAGGAACTTCAATCTGCTCAAACTCATGACCCGTACTGGAACGCTGCGCAGATGGAGATGGTTGTAACCGGCAAGATGCACGGCTATATGCGGATGTACTGGGGTAAAAAGATTATCGAATGGAGCCCGGATCCGCAGACAGCATTCAAGCACTGCATCTATTTAAACAACCGGTATGAACTCGACGGACGCGATCCGAACGGCTACGCGGGGGTTGCCTGGTGCTTCGGCAAGCACGACCGCCCCTGGGCCACCCGGCCCGTGTTCGGCAGTGTCCGTTACATGAACGACCGGGGACTGCGGCGCAAATTCGACGCTGAGGCATACGCCGGGAAGTTTAACTCAAGAACTGACTACTAACCGGTTTTCAATGCCGTGAGCAGGTTCCTGCTGAGGTTATCGATAATCTCGCCGTTGTACTGCTCGATTGTACCCTCGTCGCACAGCCTGGCCATTTCCGGGTCGATGGGTATTCGGCCCAGCAGGGGAGCTTTCGCGGTTCTGGCCATCTGTTCGCCCCGGCTTTTACCGAAAATTTCAATCTTTTTATCGATTTCCGGTACGTACAGATAACTCATATTTTCCACCACGCCCAGGACAGTCTTATTCATTTTGGCAGCCATGTTGAGGGCTTTGCGGACTATCATATCCACCAGGTCCTGGGGGGTGAAAACCACGATAACACCGGAAACCGGGAAGGACTGCAGTACCGTCAGCGGGGCATCAGCCGTGCCCGGGGGCAGGTCAATAATAAGATAATCCAGGTTTCCCCAGAGCACGTCATCCCCGAACTGCTTGATGGCACCGGCAATCAGCGGGCCTCTCCAGATTACGGCTTCATCCTCGTTGGGCAGGATCAGGTTAATCGACATCACGCTTATGCCCGATTTGGTCAGGACCGGCAGAATACCGCTCTCGTTGCCCGTGGGAGGCAGGTTGATGCCGAACATCTTGGGTATGGAGGGGCCGGTAATATCGGCATCCAGGATGCCAACTTCTTTCCCCGAACGTTTGAGTGCCACTGCTACCAGGCCCGATACGAGTGACTTGCCTACGCCGCCTTTGCCGCTCATAACTGCAATGACGGTTTTAATATCGTTCAGTTCCCTGGCCTTGATATCCTCGAAATCAACGCTGACTTCGCTGATTCCGTCCAGCGAACCGGCGATTTCCTCCGTCCGCTTTTTTACCCAGTCCTGCAGCTTCGGCATCAGGCCCGTGGAGGCGAGCTTGATGTTCACCTGGGATCCGGTGATTTCGATATTGCGGACCAGGTTGAGGCCGACGATGCTTCTGCCGGCAGTGGGTATGACCAGGCCGTCCAGTTTTTCAGTGATCTGTTTTGAGTCTGTCATCGACGATCCTTGTTTGTATTAATGGTTGCAGGTGTGATGCCCGCCGGTATGGTCGCAGGAATCAGCGCCTAATTCCAGGCTGTCGGCCATGTAGTCCAGAACCGCCCGTTCCGGGTCCATACCGGCTACCCCGGTTACGACGGTAATATTATTCTGCAGGAACAGGTCCCTGGCATGGGCGCCCATCCCGCCGGCAAGAATAACGCCGGCACCCTTTTCAGCCAGCCATACCGGCAGCAGTCCGGGCTGATGGGGTGGAGGGACAAGCAGCTCTTTTTTAATTATCGTCCCGGAAGCCGGGTCGGCTTCCACCAGGGCAAATTGTTCGCAGTGCCCGAAATGGCCGGATACCTTGCCGTCGTTCAAAGGAAGAGCATATTTCATTATTGCCTCCAGATTTATTAATAATCGCCGTGTTTCAGGCCCACGGCGCCGGTGCTGTTTTACCGTCCAGGAGAAAAGCTATGTTTTGCCAGAGGCTTATTATCTCCATTGAAGCGGTACCATCAGTATACTCTACTACGGGTTTGGCCTGCATCAGGGCTTCAGTTACAGTTGCATCATAAGGTATCCGGGAAATTATCGGTGTTTCCGTCCGGGTGCAGGACTCCTCTATTTTGCGGGTATTTACTTCGTTGATATCGAATTTGTTGATGCATACAACCGGCTTGACTCCGAAATGCCGGCACACCTGTATAATCCTTTCCAGGTCATGGGCTCCCGAAAGGGTAGGTTCTGTAACCAGCAGTGCCAGGTCAGCCCCGGTCAGAGAGGATATTACCGGGCAGCCGGTACCCGGTGGCCCATCGCTGATGATGTAGTCCAGGCCGCCCTCAGCCGCTATTTGTTTTGCCCGCTGGCGCACCTGGGCAACCAACTTGCCGGAATTATCCTGGGCTATTCCCAGGCGGGCGTGCACCAGTGGGCCGTATCTTGTCTTTGAAACAAACCAGAGCCCGGCAATATCGGGTTTCATGTCTATGGCCTTTACCGGGCAGATGCGGGCACATAAACCGCAGCCTTCACAGGCAATTTCATCGACTTTGAAATCAGTTATGGCAGAAAAACGGCATAGCTGAGAGCACAGGTTGCACCGGCAGCATTTTTCCTCGTTAATAACAGCCAGCCGCCCGCCGGTAAAATCGTGCTCCTCTTCGATAACCGGGTCGAGAAGCAGGTTCAGGTCGGCAGCATCGACATCACAGTCACACAGCACTTTACTGGAGGACAGCGCTGCAAACGAACCGGCAATGGTTGTTTTACCGGTACCGCCCTTACCGCTGAGTATTACAACTTCTTTCACCGGCCAACTCCATAATTCGCTCCGCCAGCTGCTTGAACCGGATCTTCCATTCCGGTAAACCGTCTGCCAGTGTGATGCCTTCGGAATAGAGGCAGGCGATTTTCAAATCCAGCGGGATTTTTAACAGTACGGGTATATTTTCTCGGAGGCAGTACTGCTCGAGAGCTGCGTCCGATTTGCCTGCCCGGTTGATGACGACGCCGCAGGGTATACCCAAACGCCTGACGGCTTCAACCGCCAGAGCAAGATCGTTTAATCCAAAAGGGGTGGGTTCGGTTACCAGCAGGCAGAAGTCGCTGCCGTTTACGGCTTCGATTACCGGGCATGAAGTGCCGGGAGATGCATCTATCAGGGTGATGCCGCTGCCGTCTGATTGTTGTTTGACTTTCCGGACAACGGGTGTAGCCATTGCCCGGCCGATATCGAGCTTGCCCATGGCGAATTCCAGATTCCCGGCACCGCCTTTTTCCAGGCTGCCGATCCTGTAAGGGATTTCACTTATAGCCTGCCTGGGGCACAGATGAGAACAGGCACCGCAGCCATGGCAGAGTTCGGGAAAGGTAATCACAGTATCTGCCAGGACGGCTATGGCGTTGAAAGCACACACTTCGCTGCACTTGCCGCAATGGTTGCACCTGTCCTGCCTGACTCCGGGTACCGGTATGGCAACCTCTTCGGTAGAGGTTATCTGCGGTTTGATAAACAGGTGGGCATTGGGCTCTTCGACATCGCAGTCGAGCAGGGTAACCCGGTGGTCATCCATCAGTGAACGGGCCAGGCTGGTAGCCACCAGGGTTTTCCCGGTCCCTCCTTTACCACTGGCTATAGAAACTATCATCGTTTAATCAACGAAAGCAAATTCCGGGCTTACCGGTTCCGGCCTCTACCCATACCGAAGTGGTCGCCAACATTTGCCTGGCCGGAAGGGCTGTACCCGTCTTTTTTATACACCTCGACTGCATCACGGATGTTTCCCGATACTCCGGTTATGACCTTCACCCCGGCTGCGCTCAGAACCTGGTGGGCATTCGGGCCGCAGTTGCCGGTCAGAACGGCGCCGATACCCTCTTTTAGAATATGCTGTGCCGTGGCAATACCGGCGCCGCCGCCGGCGGACTGGCCGGTATTGGCCAGTACGGTGAAATGCATGGTTTCCGGATCCAGGATAATAAACTGCTCACAACGGCCGAAACGGGGATTAACCTCGGAGTCCAGCGTTGGGCCGGAAGCTGAAATGGCGATATTCATATTCTCTCCTGATGTTTATATAATGAGCATATGCTCATATTTATTCTATTCCTGGTGTATCAGCTCTGTCAAGTGTTGTAAAACAGCTCAGACAGTGGTTTAATAGTATTGACATCATATGTACAATATGTGTTAAATTAAATATCAGGAATTGTTATTGTTATGAAACAGAGAAACACCAGGCAGAAAAAAGTGATCCTGCTGATTCTGCGCAATACGCGCAGCCATCCTACGGCTGACTGGATTTATGATGAAGCCAGGAAGGTTATGCCTCATATAAGCAAGGGCACGGTGTACCGCAACCTCAAGATGCTCAGCCAGTCGGGGCAAATCAAGGAGCTTAAGATTGATAAAAAAGCCAGGCGGTACGACGGCAGCTGCCACAATCACTACCATCTCAAGTGTGAACAGTGCGGCAGTGTCTACGACCTTGATATTTCCCTCAGGAAGGAACTCAACCGCTGGGCAGCGGAAAAAACGGGGCTGGTAATCAACAGCCACAATATAGAATTCTATGGTTTGTGCCAGTCCTGCCTTGAAAAGACAAGGCTATAACTGTCCGGTGCCGTCTACCGGCAACAGGCCGTGTTATTAACTGAACGCTTTGTTCAGTCGTGATTGAAGGAGGGAACCATGTCAGAGCCCAAAGATGGGTGCGTCACCCCGGCCAAAGGGCCGATTGCGCCAGTCGAAGCCGGAGCAAAAGAAAGCCCGCAGAAGGAGGACAATAAGACGATGACAGCCCAGGTTGGCAAGCCCGCCCCGGACTTTGAAATCAGCGCTTATTTTGAAGGTGGTTTCAAGAACGTAAAACTTTCCGATTACAAAGGCAAGTGGACAGTGCTGTGTTTCTATCCGGGTGATTTTACCTTTGTCTGACCGACGGAACTGGCGGCAGTTGCCGCCCGGCAGGATGAACTGAAAGAACTCGGCGTACAGGTGCTTTCGGTAAGTACCGACAGCCGCTTTTCGCATAAGATCTGGCAGGAAGAAGAACTCAACAAGATGGTCCAGGGAGGCTTCCCGTACCCCATGCTGTCCGACCAGGGAGGCCGGGTAGGCACTGTATATGGTGTCTATGATCCGGATGCCGGTGTCAATATTCGCGGACGTTTTATCATTGACCCCGACGGGGTCATCCAGGCAATGGAAGTGCTGACCCCTACGGTAGGGCGCAATGTCGGTGAGCTGATTCGCCAGCTCAAGGCTTTCCAGCATACCCGCAAAACCGGCGAAGTCATGCCGTCCGAATGGCAGCCGGGCAAGGCTACTCTGAAACCGTCGCCGGCCATGGTAGGCAGGGTCTGGGAGGTCTGGAGGCCGGAAACAGGGCCACGGGAAGAATAAACGGCAGGTATTTGTGTACCAAAACTGAGCGGGGATTGTGACCCGCACCGGCAATCCCCGGCTTTTCGAACAGCCCGGTTAGCCGGTTTATCCATATTTGCAAACAAGGAGGCTCAAGATGCAGTTACCCGAATACGTAACCAAGCAGGAAGTAAAAAGGGTGTGTGGCGAGATGGGGTTGAGGGACTGGACCCTGATAAAGGAACCGGTCGTCGAAGCGGCGGAGGCGGAGGTGATCTTGAAAATTGTCAACGTGGAAAACATGGACATTCCACTGGAAGAATTCCGCCGGGGGCTGGAAATAGAACTGGAACACGGTACCATGTATGCCGATGCCAACGTTACCAACAACCACCCGGTTCTAACCGGCAAAATCGTGCTGGCCCATCTGAAGGAAATGATGGACTATTACGAGCGGCTGGAAGTAGCCGAAATCGAGGGTGACCTGTTGAAGGCAATTGTTGCCGGGAATATCGGTAAGGTGAAATCGAAATACGGAAAACTGGCAGCAGCCAGAGAGGAGCTTGCCAGGGTTATTGCCGACCAGCTGGCCTGAACCGGAAATACAAGCGCCAGCCTTTGGATGGCTGGCGCGCCGCCTTTTTATTTTGACAAGGAAAACCCTGCGGGATACAATACCAGTGTCCGGCATGCGGGAGTAACTCAGTTGGTAGAGTGCCTGCCTTCCAAGCAGGTTGCCGCGGGTTCGAGTCCCGTCTCCCGCTCCAGTTTGACTAATCCATTGGCAGAAAGTGTAAAATATAGCTTTCGGGCTCGTAGCTCAGCGGCAGAGCGGACGGCTCATAACCGTTTGGTCGTAGGTTCGAATCCTACCGGGCCCACCATTTCCGTCCATTTGGAACAATATCCCGGCGTGTTCAATTTCCAGGCCCAGTCTTTGAGTAAAATATCGATATGACCGAACTCGCTCCTCTGCTGGCAAGCGTAGTCGTTATTTCATTTTCCGGCGTCATGATGCCGGGCCCAATGTTTGCCGTAACCCTGGCCAAGAGTTACAAAACCCCTTTTGCCGGTACCCACATATCACTGGGGCATGCGGTGGTGGAAGTGCCGGTAATTCTGCTGATATATTTTGGATTCGCCCGCTTTTTTGAAAACACTACCGTTCAGGTGATACTCAGCCTTGCCGGCGGGGTTATGATAGTCTTTATGGCCGCCGGCATGTTCAGGGCACGCCATGAAGTCGTTACGCGCGGCAGAGATGTTCCGTACAATGCTTTTGTTGCCGGCATGGTGATGAGTGCCATGAATCCGTTTTTCCTGTTGTGGTGGGCAACGGTCGGCAGCATGCTGGTCATGAAAATCGCCCCTTTCGGGGCGATGGCACTGGTGGCGTTTATCCTGGTGCACTGGATGTGCGACCTGGTCTGGCTTTCGCTGGTATCCGGCCTGGTGTACAAAACCCACAGCTGGTGGGGCGGACGGCTGCAGCTGTGGGTTTTTATTCTTAACAGCCTGTTTCTGGCCGGGTTCGGCGGCTGGTTTATCGTCAGCGGTTTTCAGTCTGTATTCTAGTTTTTCACCCAGGGCAGCAGGCGTTTCCATTCCTTTCTTTCCCAGACAACCAGCAGTGCCGAAGCAGTGAAAATCGAACTGTATATCCCCGTGGCCACACCGATGAACATGGCAATAGAAAAGTTTTCGATGGTGGAGCCGATAAACAGAAGCAAAGCCAGGATTACCAGAACCGTGGTCAAACCGGTATTGAGAGACCGGGTAAGGGTTTCTACCAGGCTCTTGTTGACTATACCGGCAAAATCAGCGTTGGGGTGGTTCAGCCGGTTTTCGCGTATCCTGTCAAACACGATTACGGTATCGTTAACACTGTAACCGATTACAGCCAGCACGCCGGTAATGAACATCAGGTTGACTTCCAGGTTCAGCGGTATGCCCAGAATGGCAAACAGGCCCACCACTACGACAACATCGTGTACCAGGGCTGCAATAGCGCAGGTACCGTAGCGGAACGGCCTGGGCATTCGCCTAAAAGCCCAGGTAATATACAGCATTATACCCACAGACGCGGCAATGACGGCGATGATGGCATTATTGGCCGTCTGGCGGGCAATTACCGGCTCGACGTTTTCGAATGAAAGCTCGGTCAGTTCACCGAAGCGTGTTTCCAGAGCTGCCTCTACGTCGGCTTTCTCTTCGGTACCCATGGCTATAGTCCGGATGAGGAAGTCTCCTTCCCCGGTGACCTGGACAATGGCCTTGTCATGGCCCAGCCCGGCCAGTTCCTGTCTGAGGTCCTCGATGGCGACCTCTTCTTCGAAATCCAGAGACAGCAGAGAACCGCTGGAGAAGTCGATGCCCATTTTAAGACCGCTGGTTGCCAGGGCAATAATACACAAAAGCAGCACGACAGCTGAGACGGCAAAAAATCTGAAGCGTTTTCCGATTAAATCTATCATTTATTTATTGCCTCCCAGAAAAGGGCTGAAAAGCCGTTTTTTCCCGGCCAGCCTCGAGCCGATAAACAACCTCAGAATGGTGCGGGTTACTATGATAGCGGTAAACATACTTACCGCTACACCCAGAAAGAGGGTTACGGCGAAACCCTGCACCGGGGCTCCTGCAGCCACGCTTGAGCCCACCCAGAAAAGGATGCCGCACACGATGAAGGTGGTGATGTTGGAATCCCGGATGGCAGACCATGCCCGGCTGAAACCGGCTTCGATTGCCGAACCCAGGGTTCTTCCGGCCTGGAGTTCTTCTTTGATGCGTTCAAATATCAGCACGTTGGCGTCAACCGCCATACCGATCGAAAGTATGAAGCCGCCGATACCTGCCAGTGTCAGTGTTACCGGAATCAGCTTGAACAGGGCCAGGGTGATGGCGGTATAGAAAACAAGCGCCAGCGAAGCCACGGCGCCGGGTATCCGGTAATAAGCTATCATGAAAAGCATCACCAGCATCAGGCCGATCAGGCCGGCTTTGAGGCTTAACCCCACGAAGTCCGAGCCGAGTGTCGGGGATACCGTTTGTTCATAAATTACTTCCAGCGGCACCGGCAGCCTTCCGGCGTTGAGCTGCTGGGAAAGAGTAGTGGCTTCACTCAGGCTGAGGCCGGTGATCTGGCCGCGGTCCGAAATTACGCTCTGAACTGTGGGGGCAATCGGCCTGCCGTCTTCTCCCAGCATCGGCTCGTCTCCCTCGAAAATCCCCAGCTGTTCGCCTATCAGGCGGGTGGTAATTTGTTCGGAAAGTTCAGCACCCTCTTCGTTGAATTCAAAAATCAGCAGTATATTGTTGAAATCATCGACGGTGACAAAGGTATTATCCTTGAAATAACTGGAATTCAAGGGTTTTACTTCACCATCGATTTCACCGGTCGCGGTAACCCATTCCCGGGTGCCATCGTTATCCGTATCCTTTAATTCGCGGAATTCGAGAAGTGCGGTCCGCCCGATGCGTTCTTTTTCGACATCGGAGATTTCAAGGCCGGGCAGGCTGACCACGATACGGTTCTCGCCCTGTTTTTCAATCTGCGGTTCCGATACACCTAACGGGTTGATGCGGTTGGTAATAACTGCCACCACACCGCTGAGTATATCCTCCTCGCTGCCCTCGGCTACTCCCGAAAGGTCGGCTTCATATACCAGCCGCAGCCCTCCCTGGAGGTCAAGCCCCAGTTCAACCCCGCGGGAGAACAGGACACCTTCGCCCAGGGGGAAGATTACCAGCGAGGCCAGGATGAATATTACCAGGATAACCAGGGTTGTGAAAACATTTTTTCGCCTCATTTACGCTTAAACCTTCTTAATCATGGTTTTACTATACCTTTGCCCTGGCGGTAGCCGGAACGGTCGACCGGTTCGATATCTCCGGCGCTGATAATTTTGCCGGCCAGTTCAAGAGCTTGTTCTCTTGTAGAGATATCACCGACTGCCTGGGCTTCAGCCACCGCCTCCAGAATTTTTGAGATGAGCGGCCCGGGCGATAATTTAAAATTATCCAATAAATCGTGCCCGTTAATCAAGCGAGCCTCTTTTTTACTGTTTGACAGGTCGTTTATTTTACTGATAACCAGGCTGGCTACCCGGCAGTGCTGTGTCCAAAAACCGGGCTCCAGGTCCGGCCCTCTGGCGGCAAGGTGGTCTGCCAGGCTCAAAAAAAGGGTGTCGATGGCTATGTCTCCGGTATCCCGCAGGTAACGGTATACCGCCCGGTCGGTTGGAAGCTGTCCCCGCTGGTTCATCTGAACCGGGCGCAGGTGATGGTGAGTAAGCCCCGAAGCCATCTTGATTTCTCTGGATGAAAAACGCAACCGGGTGAGAATGTCATGGGTAATAGGAGCGCCTTTGGCGGGGTGGGAGTAAAACCGTATACGCCCTTCATTGTTCAAGGTGCGCGTTTCCGGCTTGGCGATGTCATGCAGCAGGGCGGCAATTTTGAGGATATCCCTTCTGCTGCTTTCTCCCGATACCGCGGCACCAAAATGCTTGCCCAATTTATCAGACCAGGGTATTGTTTCCCTCACGGACTCAGGCGCGTACGCCCACCTGCCCCGGCCCAGTAGAAAATCGACGGCATCGACACATTTCACCGAATGGCCGAACACCGGCCAGTGGTGTTCCTTGGGCTGCAGTGTTTGCTTGCATGGCATCAGTTCTGGTATCAGCCGTTCCAGTATTCCAAGCCCGTCAAGGAGCAGTATCACATCCCCGGTTTGAGTCTGTTTGAATATCCGCAGCAGTTCTTCCCGGATTCGCTCCCCGGCAATCCGGTCTATATGGTGTGCCTGGTTGCGGATCAAGCCCAATGTAATTGAATCTATCCCGAAACCGAGTTCGGTTGAAAGCCTTACAGCTCTAAGCAGCCTGAGGCCGTCTTCTGTAAATACGCGGCTGGAAACCGCAGTAATGATTTTTCGTTCGATGTCACCTCTGCCTCCGTACGGATCGATAATATCAGGCAGAATATCACCGGCAGACGAAGCACGCGCAGCGCTTTCCAGCGGCAGGGCCATTGCGTTGATGGTAAAATCGCGCCGGGCTAGGTCGGCAAGGATGTTATCTTCGATAGTGTTGATATCGAGGTGTTTTATTCCGGTTGAGCCCGCAGGCACCCGTGGAAAGGTAATTCTGGCTATGCGGTTGGGCTCATCCAGGCTGATGAACCGGCCGTTGAGTTGTGCGGCAAGCTGAGGGCCGGTAATTGACACGTCGCCGTCAATGGCGATGTCGATATCTTCCGCTGGGCGGTTTAGGAGCAGGTCTCTCAGGAAACCACCGGCGATATATGCTCGGGTGCAGCTCTGCTGGCAGGCATTTTGTATCAGGGTTAAAAGGTTTAGGATATGCGGCTCAAACCCCACCACGCCTTCCTTTATATCTAGAATGCATACAGGTTTACACTATACCTTAACACCACTGCCTGTTCAAGTTGCCGAGCTCAGGGCTATTCCAGTCCCAGCGGGTCGACATCCACCCTCCAGCGTCCCGGCAGGTCTACCACTTCCAGAAGCCGGACCGGCTGGCTGCCTTTAATGTGGATGTTCCACCGGTAGCGCCCTCGCAACCGGTGCAGGAAAGCTGGTGCCGGCCCTACCAGGCTGATTCCGGCTATACCCCGGCAGTCACGCTGCTGTTCAAGTTCCGCTTTCAGCCTGAAGGCTTCCCTCTGGCAGAATTCGTCACTGGTGTGGGCAAATGTTAAACGTATCAGTTTTGAAAACGGCGGGTGGTGCAACTCGCGCCGGTAAGCCAGCTCCCTGGTATAGAAAGCCGGATAGTCATGCCGGGCGGCAGCTTGTATGGCATAGTGCCCGGGGTAGTAACTCTGAATGATTACCTTGCCGGGGGCATGCCCCCGGCCGGCACGGCCGGCAACCTGCGAGAGGAGTGAAAACGTCCTTTCTCCGGCCCGAAAATCCGGCAGGTTCAGGCCTGTATCGGCATTAATGACACCCACCAGGCTTACACCCGGAAAATCCAGCCCCCTGGCTATCATCTGGGTTCCTATAATTATATCTGCCCGCCCTTCCCGGAAAGCGTGAAGAAAGTCCCGGTGGCCGTTTCTTTGCCGGGTAGTATCCGAATCCCAGCGGATAACCCTCGCTCCCGGAAAGAGCTCGGCGACTTCCGCAGCAACAGTCTGGGTGCCGGCACCCAGGTACTTGATTTTATTGCTCGAGCATTCGGGGCAGACCCGGGGGACGGCCTGCCGGTGGTTGCAGTGGTGGCACACCAGCTTCTCTTCTTCGAAATGGTAACTGAGCGAAACTCCGCAGCGGCGGCAGCCGAGCACATGGCCGCAACTGCGGCACTGGATAAAGGTAGCGCCTCCGCGGCGGTTCAAAAATAGAATCGCCTGTTCTTTTCTTGAAAGGGTCCCCGCCAGTTCGTTTTGCAGGGCCCGGCTGAAAATCGACCGGTTGCCGGATTTCAGTTCTTCCCGGAGGTCAACCACTTCTACTTCGGGCAATGCCGGTGCAATACGGGGAGCCAGTCTTTCAGGCAGAGACAGCAGCCGGTATTCTCCACGGCTTGCCCGGTAATAACTTTCCACGTCCGGTGTGGCGCTGCCAAGCACCAGGGTTGCCCGGTGGAGCCGGCACATCTCGACAGCTACCTGACGGGCATGGTAGCGGGGGGAAGTATCCTGTTTGTAGCTCCATTCGTGTTCTTCGTCGATTACCACCAGTCCCAGGTCGGGCACGGGAGCGAACAGGGCGCTTCTGGGCCCGATAACCACGTTGTAATTACCCTGGCGGACCTCCTGCCACTGGTCAAATTGTTCGCCCAGGCTCAGACGGCTGTGCAGGACGGCAACCTGGTTGGGAAAACGGGCGGTGAAACGTTCAATGGTCTGAGGTGTCAGGCTTATCTCGGGCACCAGGACTATGGCTCTCTTGCCGAGGCGGATGGCTTCGGCCAGAGCCTGGAGATAAACTTCAGTTTTACCGCTCCCGGTTACTCCGTGAAGCAGGAAAACCTGGCCGAGGTTACTGTTAAGGCTTTGGCAAATATTTTTAAGGGCGTGTGCCTGCGGCCCGGTGGGAGCAAGGGGTGTTTCGGCACGGGTTTCGGCTTCCGGGATTGGCCTCCGGTTGACCTGCTGGCGGCTTGCCAGTATCAGGCCTTTTTCAGCCAGGTCATTTCTTACAGCCGTGGAGGCTGAGGTTGCCTGGTGGATCTGCCGCCACGGGATGGGACCGGACTGACTGAAAAGATATTCCAGCACAGCGGCCTGCCGGGGCGCTTTTTTCGTCAGCTTGTCGATGGTTTCGCGGTACAACCGGTCACTGATGTTCAGTTCAACAAAGGTTTCCTGCCTGGGTTTTACCCTTGCCGGCTCCAGTTCGAACTGCCGGCGGGCAAGGTCAAGGTTAACCAGGCTGCTTACTGCACGCTGCGCCCGGCGCACCCCCAGCATTTTTTCGATATCTTTTAGGTGCAAAAGCCCGCAGCGGTTCAGCCTGTCAAGCAGATGTCGTTCATCATCGCCAAGTGAAAGAGAAGCGGACCCGGTGGTGTTTTCAGCCGGGTAAAGCAGGCCGATGCTGCGGCGTTCGAATCCAGGCGGCAGCATGAGTCCCAGCGCCTGGAACAGGGGGCAGCGATAATAGCCGGCCAGCCATTTGCCCAGTTTGAGGGATGCGGCTGAAAGTACGGGCACGGCGTCTATGATACCGGCGATATCACGGGTTTCGGGGTAGCCGGGGATTTGACCGGTTTCAATGACAATTCCCTGGAGGATTTGCCTGCCGAATGGAACCCATACTGCCTGGCCGGCCTGTATATCGAGGTTGGCGGGTATACTATAGCTGAAAGCCGGCCGTGAAGCGGCCGGCGAATTGACGCAGACCTCGGCATATGGCAAGGGCCATGTCCCCCGGTGGTTTATTCAGATTTGGAATCGGCCTGTACGGAACGCTTTTCCTTCAGCCGGGCAGCCTTGGTAGAGAGTCCGCGCATGTAGAACAGGCGGGCACGCCGAACCTTGCCATGTCTGAGCACTTCTACCTTCTCGACGCGGGGAGAACTGAAGGGGAATGTCCGTTCGACACCAACCCCGTAAGCAACTCTTCTGACGGTGAAATTGCCTCCGTCCTGGGCTTGCTTGACTTTAATTACTACACCCTGAAAGACCTGGGTGCGTTCCTTTTCGCCTTCTACGATTTTGGCATATACCTTTACGCTGTCACCCGGTTCCAGTTCGGGGATATCGGGATTTGGCTCGGTTTTAATCAGATCTTTGAATTCCATGGTATTCAGTATCTCCTGCTTTGCAATTAACTCATAATTAAAGCATTTTACGACCTGCTTTGGCAAGTTGGCCGGTATGTTGCAGCTGCAGAGGTCTGGCACCTACCTTTATATATAGGGTATTACCTCTCAGCGGCTGGCGAGGTATTCGAGCCTTGCCAGCATGTTTTGTTCCTCCGGGCTCAGCGAGGCTGACTTCAGCAGGTCCGGCCGCCGCTCCAGAGTCCGCTCGAGGGCCTGCTGGCGGCGCCATTTTTCAATTTCGGCGTGGTTGCCTGAGAGCAGAACATCCGGTACCCGGTATCCCCTGAAATCCGCCGGGCGGGTGTAGTGCGGATATTCCAGTATGCCCCGGCTGAAGGAATCATCTGCGGTTGAAAGGCAATCGATAACCCCCGGAATCAACCGGACAATAGCATCGACCATGACAACAGCGGCCGGTTCTCCTCCACTCAAGACGTAATCTCCGATGCTTATTTCGTCGGTTGCCAGGTACCGGCTGACTCTTTCATCGGCCCCCTCGTAATGGCCGCAAATAAAAATAAGGCTTTCCAGCGAGGCCAGTTCCCGGGCGATTTTCTGGTCGAAAAGCCTGCCCTGGGGGGAAAGCAGGATGACCGGTTTTTGAGGGTTCTTTACATAAGGTGAGCCCCTGAGATCTTCGACTGCTGCAAAGAGCGGCTCCGGTTTCAGCACCATTCCGGCACCGCCGCCATAAGGAGAATCATCAACAATTTTGTGACGGTCCAGGGCATAGTTACGGAAGTTGTTTACATAAATATCGACCAGTCCTTTGTCAACAGCTCTTTTTATGATGCTCGATGCGAATGGGCCATCGAACATTTCAGGAAAAAGGCTCAAAATATCTACGCGCATTTAGACTACTCCAAAACACCTGCGGCAGTATTCTATCACAGGTTTACTAGACATAACAAAAGAAAATCAAATTTTCACAAGTTTTATAAAAAAAGTCTTGACAAGAGATATGTCCAGTAGTGTAGAATGGGATGCAGTGGGATGAAGTGGGAGAAAAGTGAGAACAAGGGGCAGCAGTGTTTTTTGGTGAATTCGAGTACCGGCTGGATGAAAAAGGGCGGTTCCCGTTACCGCCTCGGTTCCGTCCTCTTTTAAAAGAAGGGCTGGTGCTAACCCGGGGCGTTGAAAACTGCATTACCGCCTACCCTCTTAATGAATGGAAAAAGCTTGCCCAGGAAGTAACCAGGGGCAGCGCCATAACCCGTTCCAAACAGCGCCGTCTCAACCGGGCCCTGTTTGCCAGCGCTTTTCTGATTCACCTAGATGGACAGGGCCGGATGACCGTTCCTCCCAAACTGAAGGAACTGGCCGGAATAGACGAAGAAGTCATTATAGCCGGCGCCAACAATTACCTGGAACTGTGGAGTCCGGAAGAATGGCAGGCAGAACAGGCGGTAGCCCAGGAACAGGCCTGGCAGATAATCGAGAGCATGGAGAATGAATAACTCCCTTTCCGAACTGCATACCCCGGTAATGTTGGATGAAGTTATCTGCCACCTCAGGGTCCAAACCGGCGGGCGTTACGTTGATTGCACTGCCGGTGCCGCCGGTCATTCGGAGGCAATACTCCGAACCGGTTCTCCCGGCGGACAATTGCTGGGCTTTGAAGCCGACCCCCAGGCAGTTGCCGTTGCCAGGCAGAGGCTCGAACCTTTCGGCCCGGCGGCGCTGCTGGTCAACCGCAATTTTACTTCACTCGAAGAAGAATGCCTGGCCAGGAAGTATTTCCCGGTAAACGGTATACTTTTTGACCTGGGCCTGTCCTCGATTCAACTCGGCGAAACGGGGCGGGGTTTCAGTTTTCAATTCGATGCTCCGCTGGATATGCGCTTCAGCCCCGATCAGGAACTGACCGTAGCTGATATCCTGAACTCATATTCTGAAACCGAGATCGCCAACATTATATACAGATATGGCGAGGAACCGGCCAGCCGGCGCATTGCCCGGAGTATCGTTAACAGCCGGCCCGTCAGCACTACGTTTGAACTCGCCTCTCTGGTAGAAAAAACCCTGGGAGGGCGCAAGGGCCGGATTCACCCGGCTACCCGCACCTTCCAGGCCTTGCGCATTGCCGTTAACCGGGAACTGGAAAACCTCGAATCGGCTTTACGCCAGGCGCTGAATCTGCTGGGATACGGCGGCCGCCTGGTGGTTATAAGTTATCACTCGCTGGAGGACCGTATTGTAAAAAGAGTCCTGCAGGAAGAATCCAGGGACTGCCTGTGCCTGCCCGGTTTGCCGGTATGTACCTGCGCTCACCGGGCCAGCATCCGGCTGGTAAACCGTAAAATCATTACCCCTTCACCGGAGGAAATCAGCCGCAACCCCAGGAGCCGCAGCGCCCGCATGCGGGTGGCTGAGCGGGTTGTTGCCCCCTCTGATACCAGGTTGAGTTCCGCCGGGCTTTTTTTTATCAGCCTGACCGGATGCCTGGCGGGAGCAACCGGGGTTTTCAGCCTTAACTAGAGATGTAAACAGGGGAGAAATCGCCCTGTTATCAATATTTTGTCAGTATCGGTAGACGGGGAGGTATTGAAGATGTGAACAATAGGTTATCGGCAGCAAAATAGTATATTGCAAATAACACGAAATCAAGAAGGAGGAAAAAATGGGGAAAAAGTCAATTATAACCTCGATAGACGTCGGTACGACCAAGATCTGTACGACCATTGCAGAGTACAATGATAATGGTGGTATCCGCGTCGTAGGTGTAGGCCTGTCACCTTCTCACGGCCTTCACAAGGGCCTGGTGGTCAACATCAATGAAGCCCGGGAGGCTATCAGGGATTCGGTAAGAAAAGCAGAACAGGCCTGCGATTACCGTGTGGAATCAGCCTATGTAGGGGTTACCGGCCGCCACGTCAGTTCCATGAACAACCGTGGAGTCGTTGCCATTACCCGCAACGACCGCCTGGTGCGGTCCGATGACCTCAAGAGGGTGCTCAGTTCCGCGCAAAGCATCAAGGTACCCAACGACCGCCGTTTACTCCACGTAATTCCACGAGGCTATTCGGTGGACGGCCAGACCGGAGTCAAAAATCCGGTGGGCATGCACGGTTTCAGGCTGGATGTGGAGACTCACGTAATCACGGCAGCGGCTACCTCTATCCAGAACATGGTCAAATGCATTCGGGGCGTAGGCCTCGACATCGACGACCTGGTACTGGAACCCCTTGCCTCGAGCGAGGCAGTGCTGACCGAAGATGAAAAACAGGTCGGCGTAATACTGGCCGATATCGGTGGCGGCACTACCGATATCTGTATCTTCAAGGACGGCAGTATCTGGCACAGTTCCATTCTGCCGGTGGCAGGTTACCAGCTTACCCGGGATATCGCCATCGGCCTGGGGCTGCCTTTCGATGTGGCCGAAGAAATGAAAAAACGCTATGGCTCGGTTATGCCGGTATATGAAAGCCGTATGGAATCATCCAATCCTATCTCGGCTGACGGGCACGGCGTATCTTATCAGGACCTATGCGACATTATTCGCGCCCGCATGGAAGAAATCATGCGGCTGATACTGCTCGAACTTCCCAGCGCTGATTATGAATCCCTGGTACCGGCCGGCGTGGTCTTTACCGGTGGTTCATCCAACCTGTCCGGCGTGGAAGCGCTGGGCCGCGACATCATGCGCCTGCCGGTGAGGGTGGGTGTTCCGGCTCATGTTTACGGCATCACCGATTCCCTCAGAGACCCGGCTTATGCTACCAGCGTCGGCCTGCTGCTCTGGGGCGCCAAAAACTATGGCCCGGCCGGTCCCAAGCGGGGCGGCTGGTTCGGCTCGACTATACGCAAACTGGCATCCGGTTTAGGCCGGCTGTTCTCCGCTTAAAAAGAATATAACCTTGTGAAAATATAAGGAGGAAGTAAATGGCAAAAACAAGTTTTGTTCCCAATCCGGCCAAGATAAAAGTCATTGGTCTTGGCGGTGGCGGTTGTAATGCAGTTACCCGGATGGTACGGGAAGAAATACAGGGCGTTGAATTCATCGCCATGAATACGGACGCCCAGGCCCTGGCGATTACCGAGGCTCCTACCCGGATTCAGCTGGGAGAAAAGATCACCCGTGGGCTGGGTGTCGGCGGCGACCATAACCTGGGTTCCAAGGCCGCCGAGGAAAGCCGTGATGAAATCAAAGAGCTGATAAACGGCGCAGACATGGTGTTTATTACTGCCGGTATGGGTGGCGGTACCGGAACCGGCTCGGCTTCGGTGGTTGCCCAGATAGCCAAAGAAAGCGGCGCACTGACCATCGCCGTAGTTACCAAGCCCTTCGGTTTCGAAGGTGCCCGCCGCGCATCGGTAGCCAAGGATGGTATCAACCGCCTCCTGGGCAAGGTGGACACCCTTATAATCATTCCCAATGACCGTCTGCTCGACCTGTGCGATCCCAAGACCGGGATGGATGCCGCTTTCAAGATGGCAGATGATGTGCTGCGCCACGGCGTGCAGGCCATTTCCGAGGTTATCACCGTGCCCGGCGTGATCAATCTCGACTTTGCCGATGTCAAGGCCATTATGAAAGACGCCGGCCCGGCCTGGATGAGTATCGGCCATGGCAGCGGCAAGAACCGTGCCGTGGATGCAGCCAAGGAAGCTTTGGCCAGCCCCCTGCTGGATGTGTCCATATCCGGTTCCAACGGCATACTGTTCAATGTGGTCGGCTCCGAAGACCTTACCCTTTACGAAGTCAATGAAGCCGCCGAGGTTATCAAGCAGGCGGTTGACCCGAACGCCAATATTATCTTCGGCGTCGGTACCAACTCCACCCTGGACCAGGAAGTCCGTATCACACTGGTTGCTACCGGGTTTGTTACCAAGACCGGTTTCGAAGAAGGCAAGGATACTGAAGATGAACTCGCCGGTTTGCTCAAAAACATCAAAACCGAAGACGAGCTGGATGTACCTTCCTTCCTTCGCAAGCCTCTGTTCAGCCGCCAGCGCCAGGCATGCCCGCCAACAGACAGGGTAGTCCGGCCGGAGAGGCAGGCTCCAACTAATTTAAGGTTCGAATAGTTCCCGGTTCAGTCGAAAAAGGAGCAGCGCCTGTGCAGGCGCTGCTCCTATATTTTTCTCGCGCCTGCTGACGGGCACCATTAAAAATGCTGAAAAACAACCGAAAAAGGGCCGTCAGCTATTGATAATCCGGTATTGCTTGCCTAAAATATAGCCACCGGTAAAACCGGGACTGCGGGAGGAAATTATTGGAAAAGAAAACTGCCGGAATAAAAATCCTGGGAGCGGTAGCGGCGGTGGCCGCTTTTTTTATTATCCGCGCGCTCCCCATCGGGGGTATGGATGAAGCTGTCAAGGGCCTGCTGGCCATACTGGTTTCGGCTGTAATCCTGTGGATAACCACGCCTGTTCCTGTGTATTTTACCGGTTTTCTAATTCCAATCGTTGCCTGGATTAGCGGAACAGCCGGTTTTTCCATGGCCTTTTCCGGTTTTTCGGGCTCAACTTTCTGGTTTTTATTTGCCGCTCTGGGAATCGCCGGTTGCGTACGCGAATCGGGGGTTGCCCGGCGGGTAGCTCTGTTTATTATCACCCGGGGCAAACCGGGTTACAGGCACCTGCTCATTTTGATATTTCTGGCGATGTTCATTCTGGGTTATATACTGCCGCTGGCGGCGGCCCGGGCAGCCTTGATGCTGGCCATAGTCGTCCCTTTAATAGCCCTGTTCGGGGTTCCCCCCAGAAGCAATGTGGGCAAATCCATGGTACTGGCCGTCACTATGCTGGGAGCAGCCAGCGGCTGGCAGGTTCTTACCGGCGGTATGCCCGCCATGGTGCTGTGGGGTTCACTGGGACAGGCCGGTTATTATGTTTCCTGGATTGGGTGGGCGATGGTAATGGTGGTTCCAACGGCACTGGTTTTCATTGCCATGTTCTTTGTAATAACCCGGCTTTTCAAACCTGAGGCAACTGCCATATCCGGAGGGTTCGAGCGGGTGGAACAGGAGATGCATGCTTTGGGGCCGATGAACAGAATAGAAAAGCGTACGCTGATCTACCTGGCGCTCATTGTGGTTGCCTGGTTGGCCGAACCCTGGCATAAGGTCGGTGTCGAAGCGGTGGGTATAGTCGGTGTATTGCTTTACATTCTACCCGGCGCCGGTATAATGGACTTCGAAACTTTCATTAAAAAGGCGGTCCCGTGGCCTCTGCTGATATTCGTGGGTTCGCTCATGAGCCTGGTGGCTATGGCTGCCGGTACCGGGTTGGGAGATTATATCGGTGAGCAGCTGGTAGCCCCGGTATACTCGTTTGCCGGCAACCCCCTTACCTTCATACTGGCCACCTGGCTTTTGAACACGGTGGTAGCCGGTTCCATGCTGCTGGTGCCTTCCCTGGTTTTGTTTGTGCCGGCGATAATCGCAGCAGCAATAGGCGCCGGAGTCGACCCCGTACTGGGTGCTTTGATTTACCTGAGCTGTTTTCCCCAGGTACTGTTCTGGGCCGGCGTGCCTTTTTTCCCGCTGGCTCTGGGCAGCGGAGTGGTCGAGCCCCGGGACTGGATAAGAGCCGGGTTTTTCTACTGGCTGTTGTGGCCGGTGGTGCACATTATCTGCTTCTATACGTGGTATCCGCTGCTGGAAATCATCGGCATCCTGTAACGGCCCCGGATTTATCCGGCAGATATTCCCTGCAAACTAATGCATGTTAAATCTGTAAACCCATGAATATATGCTGGAAGGCCCGGTTTTGTCGGTTATGGTGGGGTTGTCACCAACATTGACTTCGCCGTCTTTTACCGCAACCCGCACCAGTTCGGTATAGCCGTTTCTATAGTAAGAAATGTTAAACGACATTACTATTTGCTCGCCTTCGATGGACATTTCGGCTTCACCCGTAACCGAATCTGTATAATCATAAGTTGTCCTGAAATACACTTCGTCATAGTAATCATCGTTTAAGTAGTCCTTGTCTATTCGGCTGGTATGCACCACGCCGTTAATCACAGCCGACCCGGTTTTGTCCTTTACGTTCCAGTTGCCTTCAAGAACCAGGTTCGTTGTAGTGATGTGCCACGGAGAACCGGCGGATTTGGCGGTGGTTTCGGCAAACGGCACCGTAACAGAAAAACTGCCGTTGTCACCTATTGCAATGGTGGCGGATTCGCGCAACGCTGCTATGATGCCAACACCGGTAATATGGTTTGTTCCAGTGCCGCTGGCAAAAGTCATGCCGCCGATATCGGATTTGTCGGCAATATCAACCCTGACAGTTGGAGGAGCCACGACAAACTCAAATTCCTTAATAATCTCATCGTCGTCGGGGTTCACGATTTCAACCTTGTTGGGAGACCCTGCCATGATATGCCCGAGCACCCTGAAGGGCAGGGAAGCCTTGCCCTCTTCATCAATTTCCTGCTGCCATTTTTCCTTGTCAGTAACCCTGTCATCCAGAGGGGCAATCCGGGCAATATAGCCGGCGTACTGGGCTTTTTCCGGCCTGGGGTCAGCTTCATCATAACTTGAATCAAAAACCTGGACTTCTACAATTTGGTTAAGATCCCTGGCGATTGCTTTCAATTCCCTCTCTACCTGGTTTTCATGCTCCCGGGCAAGCACACGCCCGATCTGCCAGAATACCGGTTCCAGGGTTCCGTTCAAGAGTTCCCCTTTTTGGCGGTTCGCAATACCATCCTGCATGTCTTCATTCAGGCCGCCGCCGCCGGTAAAGCCGTTTTTCATTGCCTGGTCCTGGTACGCGGCAACTGTCAGTTCATCCTGCCAGAACTGCCAGCAGTAGCGGTCAACCTCTGCCATTACCTTCTGGTTAAGCTCCTCTGAATTTTTGGCTTGTTTTGCCATGGGCAAAAATATGTCGTACCAGTCTTTGGGAGTTCGTTTTACTCCAGATTCGGGAAGATAGTACAGGCGGTATGCTTCACTGTATATGTTTTCGCGGCCCGACCATGCTTCGGTGGCAAATTCATTCAGCGCATAATCTATGCAATACACCCCGACCGCCCCCAGTTGAAGGATGGCCGAACCGAACTTGGAAATGCCGTAGTAGGTCAGGTTTTTAATCAGGTTGGTGTGCAGTGCCACGCTATCTCCGTTCTGATAGTCAACTGCTGCCTGGGCAATAGCCGAAAGCAGGCCAACATTACTCATGGCACTGCCTATACCATTGAGAAACTCGGTAGCGTAAACGGTGTTGGTCAGGAATGTGAGCCCGGCGCCGGACATGTTCAGCCAGTCACCAACAACTTTATTGCCGAGTTCAAGCGCTGAAGGGCCGGGAGTCATATTATTATCAATGGCTTCACTTATTATCCCGGCATAATCAGCAGAACTGCTGGCGTTGCGTATGGCTACTTTGGGAAGAGTAAAATCAATGTAAGCGGCACGTGTGAATTCTTTTTCAACCACAAATGCCCCGTATACTGACAGATGATCGGTAGTAATGATGATATTGCCGGCGGACGCGTTTATATCATAGGATACCGGCTCCCAGGTTTTGAGGGCCTGGTTATAGTAGCAGGCACCTACGTATTCGGCAGGGTCTTCGCCAGCAGGCACAAGGGCTGTGTCATAAGGTATGGTGATATCCATCAGTCCTGCCAGTTCTTCATCGGTATCTATATGGAAATCCCAGGCATTGACCGGCAGTTCATCGTTGATCAGCATGTTTGTCATCGGGGCGATGGTGACCCGGGCTTCTTCATGCAGACAGACCGGGGATACCTCGATGGAAACTCCCTTTCCGGAAACCTTGAGGTTTTCTTCATCCAGCTTGCCCGATACAATGTTGCTGGTAGTGGTGGGCAACACACTGGTAGTAGTGGGCGGTGTGGTGGTCCTGGTTGCCGGAAGACTGGTTGTGGGCGCGGCAGTGGTTGGCGTGGTCGTAGCCGGCCGGCTGGTTGTGGTAGTAACCGGAGTGGTGATGGGTGCTTTATCCCCTCCACCGCAAGCTGGTAGCAGGGAAGCAGAAAAAGCTATCAGCAGCAGAAGGGAGACAAGCCCGGTTACCTTGCTGAAAAACGTCTGTTGAAACACGCGCGAAAACCCCCTGTTTGACATTGTTGAATACATTTGAAAGGAGCGGGTGCAAGCATGGAAATCAAATTATTATACACTTATCCTGCCTGCCGGTTCCACCCGGCAAAAGAGCAACGGAGTCTTTGGTTCTTCAACAGGGGTTTCTGCGGTTGCTTTCATTCCGAAGGGAGAAGCAGTAGCCAGCCAGTATTGCGTTAATTTGCGTCCGGAAGCTACAATAAGGCTATGAGCATTACGCTGAAGCTTTTGGGGTTGCAGGAACTGGAAATCGAAATAGCAGCCTTGGAAGCAGCCTTGGCCGAGGGACGCAGCCGGCTCGGGGAAAGCCGGCAGCTGTGTGATGCCAGGCAAACTAAAGCGCGTCTCGAAGAAAGCCACCGGCAGGCTGCAGACAGATTGAAAGCGCTTGAATGGCAGTCTGAAGATCTTAAAAATAAATTAAAAAACGTCAACGACCAGCTTTACTCCGGCCGGATTACAAATCCCAAGGAACTGACCAGCCTGCAGCACGAGGCGGAATTGCTGAGCGCGCACATGGCCGATGTCGACGAGCAAGCCCTGAAGGAAATGGAAAATGCTGATACTTTGAACGGGGAGTTGAATTTGGCCGCCGATTCTCTTGCGGTTGTCGAAAACAACTGGAAGCTGGACCAGAATCAGCTGGCGCAGGATATACAGGCTGCCCTGGAAAAGCTGACTGTCCTCAGGCAAAAGCGAGACAATGCCGCCGGTGAAATTGATGCCCAGGCCTTGCAGGTATATGAAAGGATAAAAGCCCAGCGAAGCTTTGCTGTTGCCAGGGTGGTTAACGGCACCTGTGAAGGCTGCCGTATAAGCCTGTCATCGGCTCAGCTACAGCATGCCCGGAGCACCTCGATGGAAAAATGCGCCAACTGCGGCAGGATACTTTTCTGTGAATAGCCCGGATATCGTAATTATTCATTCGGATGGAGCTTCCCGCAACAATCCCGGGCATGCCGCCATAGGGGTAGTTATTACCGACATGCAGGGGCAGCCGCTCGAAACGATTTCCCGCTACATCGGGATCACCACCAATAACCAGGCTGAATACCAGGCGCTTATCGCCGGACTGGAAGCCGCTTCGAACCTGGGAGTGCATGAAGTGAGGGTAAAAATCGATTCGGAACTGGTAGTTAAACAACTCAAAGGCCAGTACCGGGTAAAAAATGTTGACCTGAGGCCTCTTTACCTTAAGGCTGCCGGGTTGCTGTCGGGCTTTAAAAAATATTCCCTCGTGCATGTTCTCAGGGCTCAGAACAGGGAGGCCGACAGGCTGGCCAACCTTGCGCTGGATAAACGTACCCTTTAGCCTGTTTCTCCACTGAAAGCCGCAGCTATAAATGCTATAATTAAGGTGCTGAAGCCAGGTAGGCCGGGTGGCCGCCCTCTGTTTAACCGGAGGGAGGAAAGTCCGGGCTCCAACGGGCAGGATGCTGGGTAATTCCCAGGAGGGGCAACCCTACGGAAAGCGCAACAGAAACATACCGCTTTTTCTTAACCGGAAAAGCAAGGGTGAAATGGTGAGGTAAGAGCTCACCAGCAGCCGGGAGACCGGCTGGCTGGGCAAGCCCCATCCGGAGCAAGGCCAAATAGGGGGACACCAGGGGTGCCCGACCCGTCCCCGGGTTGGCCGCATGACCCTGGTGGCAACACCAGGGCTAGATAGATGACCACCGGTTTTCTCTTCGAGAAGACTACAGAACCCGGCTTACAGGCCTGCCTGGTTTCAGCGCCTTTCTAATGTGCCCGGCCCAAACAAATTAAGGAGTCGAATCATGTCCAGGACAGCAAAAATTCTCCTGGGTCTGGTGGCCGCAGGATGTATTGCCATGATTGCTTTTACCGGCGGAGTGCTGCTGGGTGGCTACTCCCCGCCGGCTGATGAAAATTTCAGGGCGGTTGAGGACGCATGGCGTATTATAACCCAGGATTATATCGGCGCCGGCAGCATCGACAAGGCGGCCCTCAGCCAGGCAGCTATCGAAGCCATGATGGAATTTGTCGACGACCCCTATTCTTCCTACCTGGACAGTGAAGCCTATCATTCCGGTTTATACCAGCTCGAAGGCAAATATGAAGGAATCGGAGCCGAAGTATCCCTGATAGACCAACAGGTCGTAGTTATCGCTCCTTATGCCGGTTCCCCCGCCGAAACGGCTGGTATAATGCCCGGAGATATTATCACCGCTGTTGACGGTGAGGTTGTAGCCGGGATGAGCCTGATGGAAGTGGTGCTTAAGGTACGCGGGCCTCAGGGTACAACGGTGAACCTCACAATTACACGCCCGGATACCGGCCGGACCCTCGATATCGATGTGGAACGCGGCGAGGTATATGAAAGAAGCGTTGAACTCGAGATGATGGGGGAGTACGCAATTATCGAAATCAGCCAGTTTGCCGAGAACACCAACAACGAACTGGGTGGCATATTGAAGGATATCGACGGTCTAGGTGCCAGCGGAATAATTCTTGACCTCAGAAACAACCCCGGCGGGCTGGTCGATACGGTAGTAGATGTGGCCAGCCGCTTCATCGACAGCGGCGTAATTTTTACGGTCGAGTATTCCGACGGCCAGACCGAAGTGTACAGGGTAAACAAACAGAACGAAACCACCAGTCTGCCCATGGTGGTGCTGGTTAACGGCTTCAGCGCTTCCGGCTCCGAGGTGATCGCCGGAGCCATGCAGGACCATGACCGGGCCGTGGTAGCCGGTACGACTACCTTCGGCAAGGGCAGCGTGAATGTGCTGACCCAGATCGGATCGGACCAGGGAATGTATATAACCATAGCCCGCTGGCTGACCCCGGACGGGCATATGATAGAAGGCAGCGGCATTACACCGGATGAAGAAGTCACCCTTTACGATGAAGAACTCATAGACTGGGCGATTGATTACCTGGCGGGCAGTTAGCGGTTGGAGCCAGCCCCGGACTATTTGACCATTAAAAGGGTGGTAGCCTATAATCCTGTAATTAAGCCTTTACCGGCAATTACGGTGTATAGATCTTGAACCAGCAGATTATTGATTTAAGAGATCAGGCCCTTGCCGGCCTGAAAGACGTTGCCAGCCTCGAAGAACTGAACAACTGGAGAGTACGCTACCTGGGTAAAAAAAGCGGCTTGATGGCGGTTCTGAAGAGCCTGGGAGAAATGCCTGTTGAAGACCGCAAGGCGGCAGGCGGCCAGGCCAACCTGTTAAAAAAAGAGCTTGAGGCTCTGCTCAATGAAAAAGAAGAAGCCCTGTCGGCTGTTTCAAGTTGCTCGACCGGCGGCAAGACAGTTGACATAACACTTCCCGGACGCCCGGCGAACCTGGGGAAACTTCATCCGATGACCCTGGTGTTACACGAACTGGGTGAAATATTTACCTCAATGGGTTTTGAAATCGTGGAAGGTCCGGAGGTCGAATGGGATTACTACAATTTTGAAGCCCTTAATATTCCCAGGGAACACCCGGCCAGGGATTCGATGCAGACCTTCTGGGTAGATGCACCTCCGGCAGAGAATGGCTGGGAGATGCTCCTTCGTACCCATACCTCGCCCATGCAGATACGGGTGATGGAAAAACAGAAACCGCCGCTGCGCATTGTGGTACCCGGGAGGGTATTCAGGTATGAGGCCACCGACGCCACCCATATACCCATGTTTCATCAAATCGAAGGCCTGGCAATCGACAGGGGGATAACCATGGCCGACCTCAAGGGCACTTTGTATGAGTTCTCGCGCCGCTTCTTCGGCACCGACAGGCGCGTACGCTTTCGCTGCGATTTTTTCCCCTTTGTCGAACCTGGGGTCGAAATGGCGGTCGAGTGCGGCGTCTGCAAGGGCGAAGGCTGCCGGTTGTGCGGCCAGAGCGGTTGGATAGAAATCCTGGGTGCCGGCATGGTTCATCCCAGGGTTCTCGAAGCGGGCGGTATCGATCCGGACGAGTATTCGGGTTTTGCTTTCGGCATGGGCGTCGAACGTATACCCCTTTTACGCTACGGCATCGACGATATTCGCCTCTTCTACTCCAGTGATCTGCGCTTTTTAAGGCAGTTTTAAGTTATGAAAGTTCCTGTAAGCTGGCTCAAAGATTATATAAGGGAACCGTTTGAGGTTGCCGATCTGGCTCACCGGTTGACCATGGCCGGAACGGAGGTCGCTTCAATTTCCCGGACCGGTTCGGACTGGGACGGAGTGTGTGTCGGCCTCGTTCTGGCAGTAAATCCCCACCCCAACGCCGACCGTTTGCGCCTGGTTACCGTCGACACCGGCAGCGGTACGGCAGAAGTGGTCTGCGGTGCTCCCAATGTTGCCCCGGGTCAGAAGATTTGCTATGCGCGCATAGGGGCCTGCCTGGTTGACGGGCATACCGGCGAACCGTCCGTATTGAAACCCGCCAGGATTCGCGGCGTAGTATCTTCAGGAATGGTATGTTCGGAAAAGGAACTGGGCCTTTCAGATGAGCACGAGGGCATTCTAGTGCTGCCGGAATCGGCTCCGGTGGGCACACTCCTGAGGGATTACCTGGGGGAAACCGTCCTGGACCTCGAAGTCACCCCCAACCGGCCGGATATGCTCTCGGTGATCGGTGTTGCCCGGGAAGCAGGCGCCCTGATGGGGAAGCCTGCCCGGATCGCCTGCCAGGAATTTGCCGGTACAGGCAAAGACGTTAACAGTGAACTGACAATCGATATCGAGGCACCGGATCTTTGCCCGCGCTATACGGCCAGCCTGATAAAGGGCATCACTGTCGGCGAGTCTCCCGCGTGGCTTAAAAAGCGGCTTGTCGATGCCGGCATGCGGCCGATCAACAACGTGGTCGATGTTACCAATTACGTGATGCTCGAGTACGGCCAGCCGCTGCATGCCTTCGATTTCGACAAACTTTCCGGAGCCAGGATTACAGTCCGTCGGGCCAGGGAAGGGCAGACGTTTGTCACGCTTGACGGGGCTGAACGTAAACTGACCGGCGAAATGCTGATGATATGTGACGGCCGGGGCGAGGTAGCCATTGCCGGGGTGATGGGCGGCGCCAACAGCGAGGTAGTTGCATCAACTACCAGCATCCTGCTGGAATCGGCCAGTTTCAACCCGGCCAGTATTCATTACACTTCCTCCAGGCTCGGCCTGTCCAGCGCAGCCAGCCAGCGGTTCGAACGCGGCCAGAGCCCATGGTTAACCCTGCCGGCTCTAAAACAGGCCACCCGGCTGGTTCTGGAGACGGCCGGCGGCGAAGCATCCTGCGGAGTAATCGATATGGCACCGGGCCTTGAACCGCGCTTGCCGTTGACAGTCAGTACCGGCAGGATAAACTCACTGCTGGGCACAAATTACCCTCAAGCACAAATTGTCGACGTCCTGGTTTCGCTGGGCTGCACGGTTCAGGCCGGTCCGGCAGAAGGCGAACTGGCAGTTGTCCCGCCCGAATGGCGCAGTGATATAAACCTCGAAGCCGATGTTATCGAAGAAGTCGCCCGCATCAAGGGATATAACGCCATACCTATGACCATGCTTGCCAAATCGATCCCGCACCAGAGCCCCAGCCCGATGCTCGGTTTTAAACGTCGCCTGAGGGAAGCTATGGTGGGATTGGGTTTCCAGGAGATATTGAACTGGTCTATGACCAATACAGGGGCGCTCAGCAGGGCGTTAAACCAGCCCGAACTGGATGTTTGCCCGCTTTATTTGAAAAAACCCATGACACTGGAGCAGGAATGCCTGCGAACCAGCCTGCGCCCGGGTTTGTTTTCGGCCCTGGCTTCCAACCGCCGGTTCGAGGACAGGGCTATTCAACTCTTCGAACTGGGCACCGTTTATTTACCTGCCGGCAGCGGTTTGCCCGATGAGCCCCAGATGGCCGGGGGCATTATGGGTTCATCCCAGGTCAAACAGCACTGGAGCGAGGAAACCAGGGCGTTTGACTTCTATGATATCAAGGGCAAAGTCGAAGCACTTCTCGATTTCCTCGGCGCCAGCCCTTCCTTTGAACCCTCGGAGGACAGCGGACTCAAGCCCGGCAGCCAGGCATCTGTAATAGTGAAAGGTGCGGCGGTCGGCATTATCGGGGAAGTTCACCCGCAGGCAGGGCGAGCCTTCGAGATAAATGAACCGGTGTACTATTTTGAGATAAATATTACGCGCCTGCTGCAGCTGGCGGTTGAAGACCGGCAGTACCAGCCGATACCTCGCTACCCGGCGGTTGTCCGGGATATTGCCCTGGTTATGGATGACGCAGTCAAGAACCGCCAGGTGGAAGAATTAATTGCCGGTTTCCCGCTGGTAGCCGAAACAAGGCTTTTTGATATATATTCCGGCAAACCAATACCGGAAGGCAAGAAATCAATGGCTTACCGCCTTACCTTCCAGAGCCAGAAGAAGACTCTTACCGACGATGCCGTAGACCGGGTCCTGGAACAGATACTTTCCAGGCTGAGTTCCGGGCTAGGCGCTGTCCTGCGCCGTTGACAGCCTGTTACGAACTGTTTCCGTAATATCGGTCAGTGCCACGATTTCCGGTTTTTTCTCACACCGCCACTTCAATTCGGCACCACCTTTTTCCAGAGTTCTGGGGCTGACGGTAACGCGCAGCGGCATGCCCAATAGATCGGCATCATTGAACTTAACGCCGGGGGAATCCGGCCTGTCGTCATACAGAACCTCAATCCCGGCGCCGGTAAAAGCGGAATACAGGTTTTCAGCGGTTTTCACCACGCCCTCATCTTCCATAAACAGGGGGCACAGGTAAACCTGATAAGGGGCAATGCTCACCGGCCAGATTATGCCTTTTTCGTCATGGCTGGCTTCGATTACGCTGGCCAGCAAACGGCCGACACCAATGCCGTAGCAGCCCATAACTAACGGCCGGCTTACTCCTTCGGCATCGGTGTAGTAAGCGCCGAGTCTTTCTGCCAGGAAGGTGCCCAGTTTGAATATATGGCCCACCTCGATTCCCCTGGCTGACTTAAGGCTGTTGCTGCATTCCGGGCAGCCTTCACCGGCCTGGGCCAGGGCGATGTCGCCGATCAGGTCGACCTTGAAGTCGCGCGGATAATTGACGTTTTTCAGGTGACAGTCCGGTTTGTTGGCTCCAGCCACGAAATTGGCGCCCATGGTTATGGATTCATCGGCGACAACGCGGATATTATTCAGCCCAACCGCCGATGCCGAACCGGCTACCAGCCCTACCTGCTCGACTTCATCGGGTAAAGCCAGCCGCAGATCATTTGCCTTCAGAAGGTTTTTTAACTTGATTTCATTGACTTCGATATCGCCTCTCAGGGTCACGAATACAACTTCACCGTCGGAGTAATAAAAAACCGCTTTCAGTGTCTGTATCCTGGGAACATCCAGGTACCGGGCAACGTCTTCGATGCTTTTCCTGCCGGGAGTGGCTACCTCCTGGACCTGCAAAAGGCCCTGGTTGATTCCTTCGGCCTTAACGGAGCGGGCTTTTTCGGAATTGGCGGCATAACCGCATTTGTCACAATAGATGATGATATCTTCACCGCACTCGGTGACGGCCATGAATTCACTGGAGTCTTTGCCGCCGATGGCTCCGGAATCAGCCTGAATCATTATGACGGGCAGCCCGGTACGCCGGTAGATGTTCTGGTAAGCCTGGCGCATTTTCCGGTAGCTTTCATCCAGGCCTTTTTCATCGATGTCGAAGCTGTAAAGATCTTTCATGGTAAATTCCCGCACCCGTATCAGGCCGCCGCGAGGGCGGGGTTCATCCCGGAACTTGGTTTGAATCTGGTAGGCTAAAACCGGCAGGTCCCGGTAGCTTTTTACGAAATAACCTACCAGGTCGGTAATTACTTCCTCGTGAGTCGGGCCCAGAACCAGGCGGCGCTCTTTCCTGTCAGTCAGTTCAAACAGGTTTTTTCCAAAAGCTTCCGCCCGGCCGCTTTTATCCCATAATTCCCTGGGCTGGAGCACCGGCAAACCGACTTCCTGGCCGCCGGCTTTGTCCATTTCATCCCGTATGATATTTTCGATTTTCCTAAGGCTGCGCAGCGCCAGCGGCAGGTAGGAGTAAATACCCGATGAAAGCTGGCGTATCATGCCGGCTCTTACCATAAGCTGGTGGCTGATAGTATCGGCTTCAGCCGGGATTTCCTTTAAGGTTTTGCCTATCAATTTTGAAAAGCGCAATTCCCGTTTCTCCTTAAAAATGCCAATATGCAATCTCGTTACGGATTAGTATAACAGGTTTAAAAGTTTCGATGATAGCGCCGGAGCGGTGATAGCGGCTAGCCCGGGAAGCGGTCTATTTCCCCCAGCAGTTCCGTAATGATATCGGCTTCATCGATGGTTTTTATTTTTTCGCCCCGGCTGAATAGTACGGCCTTGCCTTTGCCTCCGGCAATGCCTATATCGGCATCCCTGGCTTCTCCGGGCCCGTTGACCACGCATCCCATTATCGCCACCTTCAGGTTCTTCGGGCAACTGGCAAGGTGCCGTTTTATTTCCAGGGTAATGTTTCTGACATCTATTTCGGTCCGGCCGCAGGTGGGGCAGCTGACAAGCACCGGCCCGCGGCTGCGCAGGTTCAGGCTTTTGAGTATTTCATAAGCTGTTTCGACTTCTTCAACCGGTGGTGCGGTCAGGGAAACGCGGATGGTATCACCGATGCCCATGTAAAGGAGCGGCGCCAGCCCGGCGGTCGAACGGATTACGCCTTCCGGAGGGATTCCGGCCTCGGTTATGCCCAGGTGCAGCGGATAATCGATCAGGCGGGAGGCTTTCTGGTAGGCTTCGATGGTAGTGGGCACGTCGAAGGCTTTCAGGGAAGCTTTTATCAAATCGAAATCCAGGCTTTCCACCAGTTCGATTTCACGCATTAACGCGGCTACCATTCTATCTGCCGTGGATAAGGACTTATCCAGGTCAGCCGGCAGGGAGCCGGCGTTTACGCCGATACGGATAGGCACCTGCTTTTCCCTGGCGGCTTGAACTACGCGGATAACTTTATCCCGCCCGCCGATATTGCCGGGATTCAACCGCAGGCCGTCAACGCCGTTTTTGATCGCTTCCAGGGCAAGGCGGTAGTCGAAATGAATATCGGCAATCAGGGGGAGAAGGGTGGATTTCCTTATTTCAGCCAGGGCGCCGGCAGCTTCGAAATCAACAACGGCCAGGCGTACAATTTCACAGCCGGCATCCCGGAGCTGGTCGATCTGGCGCAGGGTAGCCTTAATATCACGCGTATCTGTCTTGGTCATGGATTGCACTGCGACCGGAGCGTCACCGCCGACGGTAACATTTCCGATTCTGATGGGTCTAGTCTTGCGCCGTTTTATCAAGGCAGGGCACTGCCTCCGCCGATAATCCGGGTCAGGTCCTGGACGGTGACCGCCAGCATAAGCAGCATCAGCAGGATGAATCCGGCCAGGTGAACCAGCCCTTCTTTTTTCGGAGATATCTTCTTGCCCTTGCGAATCCATTCAAGCAGTACGAACATGATGCGTCCGCCGTCCAGTGCCGGCAGCGGCAGCAGGTTGATGATACCCAGGTTGATGGAAAGAAAAGCGGCAAATTCCAGCAGCGGGCTGACTCCTGCGCGGGCAACTTCGCCGGTAAGCTGGGCGATACCCACCGGTCCGGTGACCCCGCCGGCCGGAGAAGCTCCGGTCAGCAGGCTGAGGATCGAATTCTTGAAAAGCACCAGAGTCTCGAAAGTTTCACCGATGCCCCGGGGAATGGCTTCCCAGAACGGCAGGCTTTCATCGACCACCTCTATGTTTTCGGCTTTCAACCCGACCCCCACCGCGCCCTGCCCCTCGGGGGGCTTCCATCGCGGGACGAGGCTGACAACGTACTCGGAGCCGGCCCGTTGATACACCAGGCTGATTTCCCTGCCGAGGTTCAATTGAATATAGCGGTTCACGTCAATCAGGCTCTGTATCTCGCGCCCGTCGATGGCAATCAGCCTGTCACCCGGCTGCAGGCCGGCGCTCTCCGCGGGTGAACCGGCCGATATCTCTACCACGTTGACATCGCTGTAAACAGCCTGGTGCGGGATCATTAAAGCCATCGAAATAAGCAGGAAAGGCAGCAGGAAGTTCATAATCGATCCCGCTGAAAGCACCACCAGTCTTTTCCAGGGTTTCTGGCTGGCCAGGCTGCGCTCGACATTCGGATCCTCTTCCCCGGCCATCTTGGTAAAACCACCCAGAGGTATGGCGTTCAAAGAATAAATTGTTTCGCCCCGCTGAACAGTAACCAACCGTGGCGGAAAACCGATGCCGAATTCTTCGACCTTGATGCCGAAACCCTTGGCGGCACCGAAATGACCCAGTTCATGTGCGATGATGACCAGAGCCAGTACGAATAAAAATGCCAGTATGGTAATAAGTATATCCATGTCACTCTCTGCTGATGGTTATTGCCCGGTTCCGGGCGTCTATAGCTGCTGCCTCAATGGTATCCAGGTCTGGATTCGTGCTGGAGTTGTGCTCGTCGAGTACCTGTTCTATCAGCCCGGCAATCCGCGGAAAGCTGATTTCGCCGTTCAGAAACAGTTCCACTGCTCCTTCCCCGGCGCCGCACAGGGCAGCCGGGTAGGTGCCGCCCTGCCTGCCGGCATTGACAGCCAGTTCAAGGCAGGGGAAAGACCTTACGTCCGGTTCCTCGAAGGTAAGGCTGCCCAGGCCCGCCCAGTCCATGCGGGGCAGAAACGGATTGGCCCATCTTTCCGGATATGACAGCGCATATTGAATCGGCAGGCGCATATCCGGGTAGCTCAGATGGGCTTTAACGCAGCCGTCGGCAAATTCCACCATGCAGTGGACCAGGCTGGCCGGATGAACCAGCACTCTTATTCTGGAATATTCAATGTCGAACAGATGGTGAGCCTCGATGACTTCCAGCCCCTTGTTCAACAGGGTTGCCGAATCGACGGTTACCTTGGGGCCCATAAGCCAGGAAGGGTGTTTCAGTGCCTGAGCCGGGGTAACCCCGGCAAGCCGGGAAGGAGAATAACCCAGAAACGGCCCTCCGGAAGCCGTCAGTGTAATGCTTTCAACGGCATGCCCTTCGCCTTGCAGGCACTGCCAGACGGCGCTGTGCTCGCTGTCGACCGGAAGCAGGCAGCCGCCGCTCGAAGCAAGCTCCTGCTTGATCAGGCTGCCGGCCATTACCAGGGACTCCTTGTTGGCCAGTGCGATGGTTTTACCCGCCCTGGCTGCCAGCCAGACAGGCTTCAGGCCGGCCAGGCCGGCAGGGGCCATCAATACGATATCGACGTCGGGAAGGCTGACCATCTCTCCGAGGCTGATACATTCGCCGTATTCAGAAGAAACCGAACCGTTTTGAACGAATAAATAGCGGGGTTTGAATTCGCGGGCCTGTTCCGACAGCAGGACGGTGTTTCGGCCGGCTGCCAGAGCCACGACCTCGAAACGTTCCGGAAAAGCCCGGATTATTTCAAGCGCCTGCCGCCCGATAGAACCTGTAGAGCCGATTACGGCGATGCGTCTTATACCAGCCATAGTACATAATAGTATACCACGATGGCGGCAAAAACCACGCTGTCCATGCGGTCCAGACAGCCGCCGTGGCCGGGAATGTACTTGCCGGAATCCTTGGCTTTCATGTTGCGCTTGAAAAGGGATTCGGCCAGGTCTCCCATCTGACCGAAGGCGCTGATGAGCAAGCCCAGGATTACCGCCTCCGCCCAGTTTATCGGCAACTGGAAAACCAGTGTTATCAGCGGAGCCAGAATCATGCCGCCGGCCAGCCCGCCGGCAGCACCTTCCCACGTTTTATGCGGGCTTATGTTCGGGGCCAGCTTGTGCCTGCCCAGCAGGCTGCCGGTAAAGAACGCGGCCGAGTCGGAGGCAAAGGTTGTAAAAAGGGCCAAAAAAACCCACCCGGCGCCGTCCGGCAGCAGCCTGAGCGCCACCAGGTAACTGAGCAGCAGCCCTGCGTACATAACACCGGCTATGGTCCATGCCCAGGCGCTGAAAGCTGATTCCTTTTGCTTGTTAAACAACAGCCATACAAGGCTGATAATAATACCGGTGCTTATTACAGTTGCCGGCGATACAATTGCGGTGAGGTTCGGGCTGGCTACCAGAACCATTCCCCAAATTATTCCGAAAACCATGAGGGGCTGAACCTGCAGGGTGCTGTTTCTGACTAACCGGTAGAACTCAAAAAGAGCCAGTCCACCCCAGGCCACCGCTCCCAGCGTCAGCCATGAAACGGGTTTGTCGAACCATGTAGCCAGAATCACTACCGGAATGAGCAGCAGCGAAGTGATGAGGCGCTGTCTCAAGTTAGTCACCGCCAAAGCGCCGCTCCCTCCGGGTGAAAGCCGAAAGCGCCTTGGCCATTTCAACAGTGTCGAAATCCGGCCATAAAACCGGGCTGAAATACAACTCGCTGTAGGCCATCTGCCACAATAGGAAATTGCTTAATCTTAATTCGCCCCCGGTGCGTACCAGGAGGTCTACATCCGGCAATTGTGGATTATACAGGTAGCAGCCGAATGAATCCTCGTCTATTTCATCCGGTTCCAACCCCAGGCTGATAATTTTCTTTACCGCTGCTACTATTTCGGTACGCCCTCCGTAATCGAAGGCGAAATTGACGGCGATGCCGGTATTGGAGCTTGTTTTTTCTACGGCATTTTGGATGGCTTTGCCGAGCTTTGCGGAAAGCCGGTCGGTGCGGCCGATGTGGTTAATCCTGAATCCAAGCTTATTGAGTTTGTGGCTTTCCTTTTCGACATACTGTTCCAGCATCCCCATGAGTTCTTTTACCTCTTCGGCAGGCCGGTTCCAGTTTTCGGTTGAAAAGCTGTAGAGCGTTACGTATGAAACACCCAGCGAGTCGAGATATTTGATTATTTCCAGGGCTTTGTCGGCACCGGCACGATGGCCTTCAATTCTGGACAAATGCCGCTTTTCAGCCCAGCGGCGATTGCCGTCCATAATTATTGCGACATGCTGCGGCAGGTGCTGTTCCATCGAAGGCTATTTTACACTATCGGGGATAATTAGGGTAGCATCCCGCGCAGCCGGCAGTGAATAACGCGGAAGACAGCTTGAGGAGAAGGAATTTTAACCACGTCCGGCACTGCTCGAACTAGACTACTCTGAGTTCGGCTTCCTTGGAAGCGCGTTCCTGTTCCGCCATCAGGATAACGCCATCGGTGATTTTTTGCAGTTTTTCCAGGGTTACGCGGCACTCGTCCTGGGATATTTCCTTGTCCTTTTCCATTTGTTTAATCTTGTCAGCCGCGTCGCGGCGCACGTTGCGAACCGCTATCTTGGTGTCCTCCTCGCGCCGGCGCACCATCTTAATCAGCTCTTCACGCCGTTCCGAGGTGAGAGGCGGTACTTTCAGCCGGATCAGGTTGCCGTCGGTGGACGGGTTCAGGCCGACATTGGCCTTCATAATGGCTTTCTCAATGGCGTGCAGGCTGTCAGGCATCCATGGTTGAACAAGCAGCATATCCGGCCCCGATGTCGAAATGCTGGCCATATGGCTTAGAAGCTGGGGCATGCCCATGTATTCTACTTTGATATGTGACACCAGTGTCGGGTTGGCCCGGCCGGTATGGAAGGTCGATAGTTCCTGTTTGAAAACATCCAGGGAGGATTCCATTTTTTTCTCGGTTTCAATTAGCAGTTGTGCGGTCATTGTTATTCTCCCGTAATCAGAGTGCCGATCGGCTCGCCGTTGATGACACGCTCCAGGCTGTTTTCCACGTCCAGGTTGAATACAATAATGGAGACCCTGTTCTCCAGGCACAGCGACAGAGCAGTGGAGTCCATGACCCCGAGGCGCTTGTTCAGGGCATCCAGGTAGGTCAGGCGGTCGAATTTGCGGGCATCGGGATGCAGTTTGGGGTCGGCAGAATATACTCCGTCTACATGATTTTTACTCATGAGAAGAACGTCAGCTTCAATTTCGATAGCCCTGAGAGCTGCGGCCGTATCGGTAGTCATATAGGGATTGCCGGTACCGCAGGCCAGAATCACCACCCTGCCTTTTTCCAGGTGGCGGATAGCCCGGCGCCGGATGAAGGGTTCGGCAACCTGCTGAATGTTCAGGGCAGACTGGGTGCGGGTGCTGACTCCAAGGCGCTCCAGGGCGTCCTGGAGAACCAGGGAATTTATAAGCGTAGCCAGCATCCCGGCATAATCGGCAGTCGCCCGGTCGACCCCGTCCTTTTCCGCCTGGGCACCCCTCCAGATATTGCCGCCACCGACGACGATGGCGATCTGGACATTCATTTGCAGTGCCTGTTTTATCTGGTTGGCAACCCGGTTTACCGTAGTGGCGTCAATACCGTAGGCGGTCTGGCCCTTGAAGGCCTCACCGCTGAGTTTTAAAAGAACTCGCTTGTATTTGGCTTTAGGCATTATTCCTTTTGCCAGTCACCCAATTCGAAGCGGGTAAAGCGGCTAACCCGGATATTCTCCCTGGTTTTGGCTATGGTTTCAACAATCAAGTCGTTGATGGTGCGCGACTGATCCCTGATAAAAGGCTGTTCTAGAAGGCAGAGTATTTCCGGGCCTTCCTCGGCATCCGGCGGTATTTCATCTTTGCTTATATAACAGGGATTCATGGCAGTGATCTGCATGGCGATATCGTGAGCCAGCGCTTTGAATTCTTCCGTGCGGGCGACAAAATCCGTTTCGCAATTCAGCTCAACCAGTGCACCAACCCGGCCGCCGGCGTGAATGTATGCTTCGACCAGCCCCTGGCCGGTAGCCCGGTCGGCCTTTTTTGCGGCCTTGGCGTAACCCTGTTCCTTGAGGGCTTCGGCGGCTTTTTGAATATTCCAGTCACACTGGATCAGGGCATTGCGGCAGTCCATCACACCGGCACCGCACTGCTCTCTCAATTCTTTGATTATGGCAGTTTTGTCTTCCAAAACCTTCTCCTTAAAATCTGTTAGATAGTTTCCCCGGCAACAGCCATTTCTTCGCCTTCGCCTATTTCCGGTGTCTGATCGGCGGCTATAGTCTGGCTCAGGTTTTGCCCTTCTATCACGGCCGAAGCGATTTTCCCGGTTATAAGCTTGATGGCCCTGATGGCGTCATCGTTGGCGGGAATGGGGAAGTCGACCTCGTCCGGATTACAGTTGGTATCTACAATGGCGATTACCGGGATTCCCATCTTCCTCGATTCGGAGATGGCAATCCTTTCTTTGGCCGGGTCTACGATGAATATGGCATCGGGCAGATCGGTCATTTCCTTGAAGCCGCCCATGTTTTTGTTCAGACGTTCGATCTCTTCCACTTTCTTGCGGGCTTCCTTCTTTGGCAGCCTGGCAAATTCTCCGCGCTCCTGCTGGTCTTCGAGGCGGACCAGGTAGTCCATTCGGGACTGAATCGTGGAAAAGTTGGTCAGAATACCACCGATCCAGCGCTGGTTGATGAAATACATGTCACAGCGGGCGGCTTCCTCCTGGATGATGGCCTGAGCCTGTTTCTTGGTACCCACGAAAAGGATTTTGCCTCCTTCGGCTACCAGCTGTTTAACATGCTCGCAGGCTTTGTCCAGCAGTTCGGCTGTCTTTTCAAGGTCAACAATATGAATCTTGTTGCGCTTGGTAAAGATATAGCGTTTCATTTTGGGGTGCCAGCGGCTCGTCTGGTGGCCGAAGTGCGCCCCAGCTTCCAATAGTTCCTTAATGGTGGCTGTATCCGGCAATCACGTCCTCCCTTAATGCAGCATAATTTTAGCTTGCTGTTATCAGTCTATCAGTATAGCATAAGACTGTTTGGGCAACAAACACGCAGGGAAGCGGGTTTTAGACCGGCTGCCGGCCGCTGAGCTTGTGTTTGTGAGTCCATTCGAGGATTGAACCGACTATTTCATCCGGGCTGTCGCTGAGCCTGAGCAGGCTCAGATCCTGTTCCGAAATAAATCCCTGGCTCAGCACCGTTTCCTTGAGCCAGTTTATGAAACCGTTCCAGTAGGAACTGCCGAAAAGAATAACCGGGAACGGTTTAATGGTAAGCGTCTGCATCAGGGTGAGGATTTCGGTCAGTTCATCCAGGGTGCCGAGCCCTCCCGGAGTTATGATAAAAGCGGTGGCGTATTTTACCAGCATTACCTTGCGTACGAAAAAATGTTTGAAGGTCAGAGTAATGCTGGTATACGGGTTGGGGGACTGTTCCTCCGGAAGGCGGATGTTCAAACCGATGGATTTGGCTCCCGCCCTCATTGCCCCCCTGTTAGCCGCTTCCATCAGGCCCGGGCCGCCGCCCGTTACAACGGAAAAACCCGCCTGGCCGAGCTTGAAACCTATTTCATCGACTTTCTGGTAAACCGGGCTGCCGGACGGCGTGCGGGCGGAACCATAAACCGTTACCGCCGGTTCGATACCGGAAAGAGAGTCGAAACCCTCGACGAATTCACCCATTATGCGGAAAAGCCGCCAGGATTCCTCCTTGGCCAGCGCGTTGATTTCGTAGCCGTTTTTCGGCAGGTTGTTTTCCGGCATAGCTGCAAACCCCGGCCTTACAGGCTCTTGACCCAATCCACGGCGTTGGCAAATATTTTATATCCATCGCCAGGGCTGGAAGCTTGCCCGCGTGTCCAGCGGGGGTGATGCTGGGGCCTGAAATGACGTTCCGGGTGCGGCATCAGGGCAAAAACACGGCCGGTAGCATCGCTTATACCGGCTATGCCGTTAAGTGACCCGGAAGGGTTGCCGGGATACTCCGCCGTACGGTTTCCGGCTTCATCGCAGTAATACAGGGCGATATTGAGAATCTCGAGCGTCTGGCTGGCGGCCACCAGTTTACCTTCTCCGTTGGCAACAGGCAGATACAGCCGTTCGATGCCCCGGGTGAAAACGCAGTTTGACTCCGGGTTGGCCTGCAGGTGTATCCAGCGGCATTCGAAGCGCCCGGAATCGTTGCCGGTCAGGGTGACGGTTTGGCCGTTGCCGGGCAGAATTCCGGCTTTGACCATGACCTGGAAGCCGTTGCAGATACCCAGTATCAAGCCTCCCCCGGAAACAAAATTATCGATATCCCCGCCCAGTTTGAGGCGGATTTCATTGCCCATTATTTTACCGGCTCCCAGGTCGTCTCCATAGGTGAAGCCGCCCGGGAAGACCAGCACCTGGTACTGACTCACCGCAAGCTTTTTGTCAATCAGTTCATTGATATGTGCCAGACGGGTTGAAGCACCGGACTGGCTGAAAGCGTAATCGGTTTCGAAATCACAGTTAGTGCCGGGAGCGCGTATAATCAGGACTCTGGGTTTAGCCATACTTACCACCTGAGCGGCTTTTGCCACGCCTCCTTCAGCCCGTCAAGGCTTTCATTGACCAGCTCTTTGCCGTCCAAACCGGTTATCAGCAGGCGCGGACTGCGCTCCACCCGGCCGATACATGCGTAATCTATACCGGACATGAGTTTTTCGAACTCCACTGCATTCTGAGGCTCAACTTCGCATAAAAAGCGGCTGTTCGACTGTGAAAACAGGGTCACATCATCCCGTTTGATGCTGCTCTCACGTGGCACTTCAACCAGTTTGATGCTGGCCCCCAGGCCGCCGGCAAAAGCCATTTCAGCCAGGGCCACCCCCAGTCCGCCGTCGCTCAAGTCATGGCAGCTAGCCACCATGCCTTTTTCGGTCGCTGTACTGAGCCGCTGCATGATTCCCAGAGAATCAAGCACCAGCACGCGCGGAACCCTGCCGCCGCTCAAGCCCATCACCTTGTAATACTCCGAGCCGCCCATTTCGTTCAGCGTATTGCCGATCAGGTAGACGAGGCTGCCTTCGGATTTTAAATCGGAAGAAACCACCCTGGAGGTATCTTCCATTACAGCAATAGCCGAAATCAGCAGTGTATGAGGTATCGAAATAACCCTGCCTTCGTGTTCGTATTCATTGTTCAGGCTGTCCTTCCCGGAAATAAACGGAGTCTCGTATACAGTTGCCAGGTCGTAACAGGCCTGACAGGCACGTACCAGCGCGCCCAGGCTGTCCGGCCTCCTGGCACTGCCCCAGCTGAAGTTGTCCAGCAATGCCACCCTTTTCAGGTTTCCGCCGACGGCGATAATCTGGCGCAGGGCTTCTTCAATGGCGGATGCGGCCATCCAGTACGGGTCTATATCTCCGTAAGAGGGGTTAATCCCGTTGGAAATAATTACTCCCCCGGGAGAGCCGGGCACCGGTTTGATAACCGCCGCATCCTGGGGGCCGTCGTTATTCTTGCCGCCCAGGGGTTTCAGGACACTGCCACCCTGGACTTCATGATCATACTGGCGTATCAGCCACTCCCTGGAACAGGTATTCCAGCTTGATAGAACCTGCTTGAGCGCACTGCCCATGCCGACCGGTGGATCGAAAACCGGATCGGGCTGTTCTACGGGAGTAAAGGCGGCTGTGAGGTTAAGGCGCGGCAGGCCGTCATGTAAGAATTTCATGTCAAGCCGGCAGACCATGGTTTCGGCGTAATACAACTGCAGTAATTTGTCATCGGTAAATTCACCAATAACGGTCGCCTCGGTACCCTCGCGGCGGCAGATTTGAGCAAGCTCTTCCATGCACTCCGGGGGAACCGCCAGAAGCATCCTCTCCTGCGATTCGGAAATCCAGATTTCAGTATAATTGAGGCCGGCGTATTTAAGCGGTACCCTGTCCAGGTATACTCTGACTCCGGTACTTTCAGCCATTTCCCCCACGGCTGAAGACAGGCCGCCGCCGCCGCAGTCGGTAATGCGCCGGATCAATTGCCTTTCTCTGGCTTCCAGTATGGCATCTATTACCTTTTTTTCGGCAATGGCATTGCCTATCTGAACTGAACTCTGGCACTCTTCGGTGGAGGTGTAGTTCAATTCGGCTGAAGCGAAGGTTACCCCGTGAATGCCGTCCCGGCCTGTTTTACCGCCGATTAAGACCACCAGGTCTCCCGGCTGCTGCTGCCCCATCTGGGCCGCCCGGCGGGGCATTATGCCAACGGTTCCGCAATACACCAGCGGATTGGCGGTGTAGCGTTCATCGAACAGCACGGCTCCGTTGACGGTGGGGATTCCCAGACGGTTGCCGTAATCGGCTACCCCGGCCCTCACACCCTTGAAAATCCGCCGGGGATGCAGGGAACCTTCAGGCAGTTTTTCATAAGGCATATCGGGTTTGCCGAAGCAGAATATATCGGTGTTGGCGATTGGTTTGGCGGCCAGGCCGGTGCCCAGGACGTCTCGGACTACTCCTCCCACGCCGGTGGCGGCACCACCGTAAGGTTCGATGGCAGAAGGATGGTTGTGGGTTTCGACCTTAAAGGCCAGAGCCCAGTCGTCATCGAAGCTGATAACTCCGGCATTGTCCTTGAATACCGATAGGCACCAGCTTTTATCCAGTTCACGGGTGGCACGCATGATTGTGCTTTTAAGCAAACCGTCAATAACGGTGCCGTTGAAATCATACCTGGCCTTGAAAGTTTTGTGGCCGCAGTGCTCACTCCAGGTTTGAGCCAGAGTTTCAAGCTCGACATCGGTGGGATTGCGGCCCAGGCCGGTAAAGTAATCCTTGATGGCAGCTATCTCGATTTCAGAAAAACCGAGCCGGGCGGCGGTGCCGGCAAGGGCCCGGTCTTCGTTTTCGAGGATTGGAATGGTTTTGAGTTCAAAATGATACTCGGGAATTCTGGGGCGTTCGGTGATCTCCGAGGTGACAATATGCTGGACCGTGGGGTTGACCAGCAGCCGGGAGCATACCATGCTCAGTTCGGCTTCAGTAGGGCTGCCGAAAAGTTCGTAACGGCTGGCTGTTTTAACGGCTTCAACGCTGGTTATGCCCAGATCCTGGATGCTCTTGAGTATGGATTCTTCGATGGGGTCGGTAACGCCGGGGTTGTAGGTTACTTCGAAGGAATGCATCCCCCCGGGCTGCGGTTCGTAAGAACCCGGTCCGATGGCGAAACTATGGAGAAGAGGATCGGTCAGGGCCCGGCGGCATATTGTTTCAAGCTCCCGGTCGGACAGCTCTCCGTCAATATAATATATATCGGCGATACGGGCCTTGTTTATGGAGGTAATACCGAGGTCGGCGATATCCTTTACCAGCCCCTGCCCGCGTGCATCCGGCAGGTGTGTTTGCAGGCTTACCTCGACTCTATGCATTAACCGGCCTTACCAACCTCTTTGTGCCATCAGTTCTTTTTCATCCAGCCGGGTTATATCGATGCCGGGCATGGCCTGCCCCAGGTTTTTGGATACTTCGGCGATAACGGCGGCATCCATGTAATGGGTGGTGGCTTTTACTATGGCTTTAGCCCTCGCTTCGGGATCGGAAGATTTGAATATGCCCGAGCCCACGAACACCCCTTCAACTCCAAGCTGCATCATGAGGGCTGCATCGGCGGGAGTAGCTATACCCCCGGCGGCGAAGTTAACCACCGGCAGTCTTCCCAGGCGTTTGACTTCGAGTACCTGCTCCAGGGGAGCGCCCAGTTCCTTGGCAACGGCCGGCAGCTGCTCCTCGGTGGCGCCGGCGATTCTGCGGATGTCGTCGTTAACCTGGCGGATATGCCTGACAGCTTCTACCACGTTACCGGTGCCCGCCTCTCCCTTGGTTCGCATCATGGCGGCGCCCTCGGCTATTCGGCGCAGGGCTTCCCCCAGGTTGCGGCAGCCGCAAACGAAAGGGATGGTGAAGGAATGTTTCCATACGTGATTGACTTCATCAGCCGGTGTCAGCACCTCGGACTCATCTATACAATCCACCCCAATCGCCTGCAGGGCTTGTGCTTCAACAAAGTGGCCGATACGGCATTTGGCCATAACCGGAATGGAAACGGCTTTCATTATCGCTTCTACTATGGAAAGGTCGGCCATGCGGGCTACACCGCCATCGGCGCGGATATCCGAAGGCACTCTTTCGAGCGCCATTACAGCACAGGCACCGGCGGATTCGGCTATCCTGGCCTGTTCCGGGTTGACTACGTCCATAATGACCCCGCCCTTCAGGGACTGGGCAAGGCCTGTTTTATCTTTCCACGTGCCGGTCTTCATCATCGTTTACCTCTTCTCTCGGGGAGATACCTTATTTTACTATTGCCCGGACTGTTACAGCAAGCTTAATTCAAAAACCGGCAATATTCAATTGACATATACGAACATTGTTTATATTATTATTTACAGGTTTTCAACTGCCGCAAAGCGGTTTCTCTTACCGGCAGGAATATGGTTGGAAGGATGAGCAATATACGAAAAACTGGTAGAAGGCCACTCGTTTCCGGTATGCGCTTGTTCCGGCTGTGTCTTGCGGGGCTGCTGATGCCGGCACTGGTTTTTGCTATGGCCTCGTGCGCTTTAACCGTTTACCCGGTACCGGATTACCAGAGTGCTCCTCCGATACTGCCGCTGCAGACCCTGCTGTCGGATTATGCCGCGGACCCGGTTGCCGCCGCAGCTAAATATAAAGGGAACACCTTTCTGTTTCCCGGCATCGAAGCCGAAAGCGTTTTGAGCAATTACATCAATTCAAGGGCAACCTTGAACGAACTGTTTTTACAGAATGGCGGTGTTCGATTCCGCCCGAAGTATATATACGGCCTGGATCCGATCGGACCGGGTTTTGTGGTGGATGTAGTCGGGGAGGTGCAGGGTTGGATTCAGGGATATTTTTACATAGATAATTGCTCCTATGCCATCGTAAAAGGCGGTGACCTGCCGCCGCAGGTAGGTTACTAGTCCCCCTGTACAGTTTTTACTCGAAGAACAGCGGCCAGTAGCGTTCTACGGGTGTTTCCGCAAATCTTTCCGCCAGGCTGGAAAGTATCTCTGCCTGGTTTTGCCCCGTGTTTGACAGGTAGGGCGCGGGGGTTTCCCTGAGAGGAGCTACTCTCACGATGTTATCCCGGGTAAAATCGACCGGTTGAAAATATGCCAGGGAAGGGGCATATTCCAGGTAAGGATGATTGTCGGTATTCAGGGAAGTATTGCCGGCATACTCGTCAAGCGAGTCGCCTGCCATAACAAAACAGCTCAGAAAATCGTAAATATCGCGGATGTAGATAGGGCCGAGTTCCTCCCGGACAGCCGGAATTTCCAGTTTGGTTTCGATGTTCTGGAAGTCTATCTCGAACTCATTTACCGTACCGATTAAAAGGAAGTAGTTGCGGAAAGGGGAAAACCACAGAGAAGCATTCGGAAAAGACTGGCGGAACGTATTTATGGTAATGCCCATTTCCTCCTCGGAGAGAAGATGAAATGGCAGCCATTGTACGATCAATCCTTCATCGGTTAACCGCTGCCGGCAGGACTCGTAAAACTCCAGAGAATACAGGCTGCCGTTCCCGGAACCCTTTGGAGAGGTGGCATCCACGGAAATAACGTCGTACTTTTCCTCGGTGACAAGCAGGTAGTTGCGCCCGTCCGCCAGTACCAGGTTGAAGTCCGGCTGGTTAAACAGCTCATGATTGACTTCGGGCAGCAGTTTGGCGGCTTCAACCACGGAAGGCACCAGTTCGACCACATCCAGCTTTTGGATATCGTAAAGGGTTACCGCCCAGGATGAGCCGCCAGCCCCCAGGCCGATGACGCATACGCTGGGATTATCTGCCTGGCTGAGCAGCAGGGGCATGTGTCCCAGAGCTTGCTGAATGTCACGGTGGCGGGGGGTGGTGGAAGCCACCGGAAAGCCGTCAATACTCAGATACCGGTAGCCGAACGCGTTGGCGTATACTTTGACGGTGGAACCGATACCTTCGTCGTAATACAGCAGTGACCGGGTTTCCTGCTGTTCGATATAAGAAGAGAAAATAAGCCGGCCGGGGGATATTACCAGTACGGCGGCCAGGACGAATGTAAAGGCCGGTAAAACGATTGTTTTCAGCCGGTGCCTGATATTGACAAGCGGTTCGGCTGCCAGCAGTGTTATTCCAATGACGGCATAAATGCCGGCAACAATAGCGACACTGTAATAAACACCGATCCACGGGATTAAAATGAAGCCGGCAGCCAGTGAACCGGCGACACCGCCGAGAGTATTCAGGGCATATACATTGCCGATGGCTTTGCCCAGGACTCGGGGGCTTTGTGCGTATATCCTGGCTACCAGGGGGAAAGCCATTCCCATCAGGAGTGTCGGCAGGAGCATTACCAGGAACGAACGGCCGAACCTCAGAGCCGCCCACTGCCAGTAACTGTCCGGCTGGTAAAAACCGCCGCCGCCGATTTCGGCACCCAGGTTGATAAAAACCGGCACCGAGATAATGCCGCTTATCCCGATGCCGCAAATGATCAATCCCAGCCATAAAAACGGCCTTCTGATATTATCGGAAAACCGCGCCATGATCAGGCTGCCGGCGGCGATTCCCACGAGGAAAGCCGAAAGCATGGTGGTGAACGCATGGGTGGTATTGTCCAGGATGAATATCAGGGCGCGCGTCCAAAGGACTTCAAGAGCCAGGGAACAAAACCCTCCCAGGCCGAAAGCTGCCAGTGCCAGCCGTGCCATGCCGGGCGAATAAACATGGTGTGGCCCGGTAACAGTTTGTCGGGTTTCAATTACTCCTTCAGGATTACCGGTTCTTGTCTTATTCCAGGTCCGGTAGTCTATTACCAGTGCCGCTACGGCGATAAGTATGTTGAGTGCCGCTGCCAGGTATGTAGTCTCGCGCACGCCCAGCAGCAGTATAAGCCCGAATCCGGCCAGGAGGGTGCCGGCGGCTCCCCCGAGGGTGTTTACAAAATAAAGGCGGCCGGTACTCCAGCCGAGCTTGCCCCAAAGCTGTACCACAAAACGGCTGATAATGGGCAAGGTGCCGCCCATAAGGGTTGCCGGCAGAAGTAAAATAGTGAATGACAGCAAGAACCGGATGACGTTTATCAGCGGCAGGCTGGCACCGAACTGGCGGAACAGGAATATATATATGTTGTCAAGCCCGGACAGAAGGAAAGGCATAAGCAGTGCAAAGAGGCCCACGCCGAGTTCAAGCAGGCCATACAGCCTGAGAGGCCGTTTCCGGGTATCGACGAACCGTCCGAATACGTAGCTGCCCAGGGCCAGGCCTCCCATGAAAGAAGCCAGAATGGTGCTGGTGGCAATGGCGGTCACCCCGAAGACCAGGGTGAGCAGGCGCATCCAGGCTACCTCGTAGACCAGGCTGCAGCCCCCGGAAAAGAAAAACAGGACCAGTATCGATAACTGCAGCCAGTCTGTGTTATTGAAACGGGCCTTGAGATTAATCTGCAATTGAATAGCCTCGAATCATATAGGGTATCATTCTATCAGAAACAGGCAGTTCGTGGTACCTTCAAATATGGAGTCCGGTTATGAGCAGGTCGAGAGCGCCAGGGCGCATGGTAATGCCGGTTTGGCGCCGGCGAGCCGGAGGCAGCTTTTTCAACTTGTGCCCAGTACCTCGTTCACCTTCTCCAGCAACTGCTCCCGGCCGAAGGGCTTGGCGATGAAGGGCAGGTTATGCTCCCTGAGGAAAGCCCTGGTGCCGGCATCCGAGGTATCGCCGGTGATGACCACCACCCGGCCGGCTATACCGGGGCCGGCCCGGTCGAGCCTGGCATAGAGC